>Ga0265294_10005425_pt1 | contig 15564 bp, 15 predicted proteins | sample MunlanPumphouse3_FD_192504 | JGI IMG/M metagenome (GOLD analysis project Ga0265294, IMG submission 192504) | Groundwater microbial communities from a municipal landfill in Southern Ontario, Canada - Pumphouse #3 | ecosystem: Environmental > Aquatic > Deep subsurface > Groundwater | place...
CGTGGGGCATAAGTACGATTTTTATCCCCGTTTTTTCGCCGATAAATTCGGCGGTTTTCGTGGCATGGTACACGTCGTGCAAAATGCAGCACGGGTTCTCTTTTTTGATAAGCTCGATAATTGCCATAGTGTGTTTGGAGGAGGGGGGTATTCCCGGAAGCGGCTCGATGGTACCGATATTTTTTAATCCGTAGGCTTTGTTGAAGTAGGCAAGGTTGTCGTGAAACTGGATCACTTTAAGCCCCTTTTTGTTTGCCATCTTCTCTTGCCACATGCCAAGCTTTTTTTGCCACATGCCAAGAAATTCGGCGTAATTTTTCTCATACACTGCTTTATGTTCGCTATCGATCGAGATAAGAAATTTTTTGATAACCTTGGCAAGCAGGAGAATATTGGCGGGGTCTAGGTGGAAATGGGGATTGCCGTCGGGATGGATATCCCCCTCTTTTCTATCGACGCTGCTTGGTTTATTGATAAGTGCTACGTGGTGGGAGAGGTTTAAAAACGTTGGGGCGTTTGGCATGCTCTTTGGGTTGCCCGCACGATTAAGCAGCGGGGGAAGCCACCCGATCTCAAGCTGCCCGCCGTTCATAATCAGCGCGTCGGCATTACGCACTTTGGCAATAAGCGAGGGGCGCGGCACGATAAAGTGGGGATCCCAATTCCCTTTTGCAAGCACGACCGTTTCGATATGATCGCCCCCGATAGCCTTTGTCAAAGCCCCGATGTAGGGGTAGCTCACCGCGATGTTGAGGTGGGCAAAAAGGGAGAGGGGCAGTAAAAAGAGGAAGAGATATTTTTTCATGACAAAACCTTGTGCAATTATTCGTATTTTACGGAAGTGAGGCTTTAGCCTCACTTGTATTTTCATGGCATGTAGATGCCGTGAAGTTGTAATATTGATGTTACATTAAAACGAGTGTGCCGCGTGCGCCCCGATAGCTATGTTCGCCTGAAGCATGATCGTGTCGATTTTCTGTTTGCGATCATCTTCATTATAAAGTGCCTCATTACGATTATACTGTAACCTAAAACGTGCAAATTCGCTTGTGTGGTACTCCACCATCACGGAGTATTTATTGAAGTCATCGGTGAGATTTCTGTTCACGCCGCCTGCCGTAACGTCGTTTTTATAGATAGTGTCGTAGCGCACGCCCGCTTTCCAAGTTTTGTCGTGGGTGTAGATAAGCTGTGAATAAAGACCGCTTTGCTCTTTTGTCATATCGGGAGAGGAAACGACGACGCCCACACCGTCAAGATTGTATTGTTTCCCGTCCATGTCGCGGCTGAGCCACTCTGTTTGCCATTTGAGGGAACTGTAGGAATCAAACGAGTGCAATACTACGAAATCTGCTCCGTAAAGCTTGCTATCACCCGCAAATGCGTGAGGGGTTTCATCGGTAGTGTGGTCGATGCGAGACGAGCCTTGTGCGTACGAGAGTCCTCCGAAAAATGTCGTATCGCCCACGTCGACCGAACTTTTAAGGTAGCCTACGAAGAGGGTAGGAGCATCCTTTCCTTTTGCAATGGGATCTTCCACGTCGCCGATCGTTTCATTGCCGAACATCTGCTCATTCGCCCCTTGCAGCACCTCAAACCCCGCCATCAGATAAAACGGAGTTGGTGCCGTCCATTGGAGCTGTGCGCCGAGTTCGTTGATACCGTGCATCCCCAAAAACGCTTCGTACACTAAAGGCATGTCGCCGAAATCCCAGTAATGGTGGTGTTGGGCATTGATATAGCCGAAATTGGAGAGGAGTTTCCCCCCGCGAAAACGAAGCCCGTTGCCCAGAGCCGTCGTAGTAAAATACGCTTCTTCAATCTCTACGCCGTTTTCGCTAAAGTGCAGTACCGCATCGAGCGAAAGGAACGGGTCGACGCTGCTAGAGAGAACGAGTTCTGCGTAGTTGAGATTAAACCCTTGGTTGGCGTTGTAGGTGGCATGTTCGTCGCCGTCATGCGAATGGGAGCCTAAAAGTCCGTGTGCAACACCGGGGAGTTCTAGGTGCTGTACTTCGTCGTTTGTTTTGCTGCGGTTGACGTAGGAAGCATCAAGGATCACCGAGATATCGGGGATATATTTTGATTGGTCAAACGTTCGCTTTTCAACCGGCAAAAGTGTAGCGACATCGCCGCAAAGATAGGTTGCGCACAGTGCGCTAGCGAGTAATATTTTTTTCATTGCTATTTTCCTTGCATAAATAAGTTTTATGAGTTTGTAAAATTGTTTTTTTAAAAGACTTAGGAAAAAAGCGGCGGTGCGCGGGGTTGGCATGTGGGATGGAAAGTTTGTTTGAAACTAAAAACAAAACTGCTCCCGATAGCACCGAAACGGAGGTTTTCGATGTCGTCGACGCGGTGGTCGATGTCGCTAGAGAGAAAATTTTGTGCAACCACGCACATTTCGCACGAGGCATGGTCGTGATCGTGCGCTATATGTTCGATCTCATGGATCGTAGCGACGGTCGTTGCGATAAAAAAGAGTATCGAAAGAATCAGTCTGAATTTCATTGACGGAATTTTAGCACATTTGAGAGCCAAATGCTACTAAGTCGCAAAAGGCTCTCTTCGCTAAAGATGCGCCTGCTTTAGTTTGTTCGCGGTATAATTACACCTTTGTAAAAAGTGTACAAGGACGAAACGTGTTGGATAGTATCGATATGGAAGAACTCAAAGCAATAGCGCTGCAGGCGGGAGAAGCGATTATGCAGATTTATGCGAGGGAGTTTTCTGTACGCTACAAAAACGACGCTTCACCCCTTACCGAAGCAGACCTCAAAGCAAACGAGATAATCTGCTCCCAACTTCAAACCCTCTATCCGAATATCCCCATCATGTCGGAAGAAAACCAAGAGACCCCCTATGAGATCAGAAAAAACTGGGAGTATTACTGGTGTGTCGACCCCATTGACGGCACCAAAGAGTTTATCAAAAGAAACGGCGACTTTACCGTAAATATTGCCCTGATCCATAACCAAACCCCCGTTGCAGGCGTAGTGTATGCCCCTGTTTTTGATGTGCTGTACTGGGCTAAAAAAGGGTGCGGTGCATATAAAAACTCCCAAAAACTCCCCCTTCGTAGCAACACCCACAATGAAGACACCCTCTACGTTGCCGTAAGCAGATCGCACGTAACGCAGGAGACGCAAAAATTTATAGATACTCTCCATGCCAAAGAGGTGGTGCAGATAAGCAAAGGAAGCTCGCTTAAACTTTGCATGGTTGCCGCCGGGGAAGCAGATATCTACCCGAGATTCGGCGAAACGATGGAATGGGACACCGCAGCAGGAGATGCCCTCGTACGCGAAGCGGGGAAAATGAGCTACCAATATGCAAACGGCGAACCTCTGGTGTATAACAAAGAAAATCTTTTAAATCCGTGGTTTGTGGTGCGATAAAAAAGCGGAATACGCTGTTTGTATGAGAACACTAAAGAGTGTTTTTCAGGAAATCCATACATTCGTTTTGATATTATGATAATTCAAAAACGATAAAAAGGTAGCTTATGTTTGCAAATAGACACAAACAACTCAAACTCCTAAACGACGAATATGCAAGCGAGAGATTTTCTTTTACCGTACTTTACGGCAGAAGAAGGGTCGGAAAGACGACGCTTTTAAAAGAGTTTATCAAGGATAAACCTGCACTTTATTATTTGGTGACGCTAGAGAGTGCTCCCATCGTGATAAAAAGATTCCAACATATAGTGGCTACTTTTTTTAACGATACGTTTTTGAAAAATTTGGAGATTAAAGATTTACCGCAACTTTTTGAGTATCTTGCACAAAAAGATTTTGATAAAAAATTGATTGTTATTATCGACGAGTTTCAATATTTTTCCAAAATCGATGCTTCGATCCCCTCCCAATTTCAATATATCGTAGACGAACTGCTGAAAAATAAAAATTTCCACCTGATTTTATGCGGTTCGATTATTTCGATGATGTACGAACAAACACTTTCTTACGATGCGCCGCTTTATGGGAGGAGGACAAGTGCTATTAAACTTGAGGCGATCGAATTCGGCTATCTTCAAGAGTTTTTCCCGAATAAATCTACGCAGCAGCTTATAGAACTTTATAGCGTGCTTTACGGCGTGCCGAAATATTTGGAGATGTTTGTTGCAAGCGGGGATATTTTTGAAAATATAGAGAAAAATATTTTAAATTCTATGGGATATTTGTATAGCGAACCTCAGTTTATTTTGCAAAACGAGGTGAATGAGCCTATCACCTATTTTTCCATTTTGGAAGTGATCGCTTCAGGGGAGCATAAATTGGGAAATATTGCTTCCAAACTCGGCAAAAACGTTCAAAATATCACCTCTTTCATATCTAAGCTGATCGAACTTGATATTATCTACAAAGATGTGCCTATAACCGAAACCAATCCTCTCAAAAGCAAGAAAGGGCTTTATTTTATCAAAGATAACTTCTTTAGATTTTGGTTTTCGTACGTACTTCCTTACAAAAGCCAGTTGGAGATGGGGAATACGAAATATGTCTTAGAAAAGATCAAAGAAAATTTTCACGGTTTTGTAGCACCCGTTTACGAAAAGTTGGCGATAGAACATCTTATGCAACGCTACGATCTGCTTAAATGCGGCAGATGGTGGGACAAAAACGAGGAGATAGACGCATTGGGGATCGGCGAAGATCACCTTATCGCGGCGGAGTGCAAATATTCCAATAAAAAAGTGGGCGTAGATATTTTAACGAGCTTGCAAAAAAAAGCAGAAAAAGTTGAATATAAGTTTCCCGTGACCCGTTATGTTCTTTTTAGTAAAAGCGGTTTTACGGAGGAGCTGCAAAAACTTCAAAGCGAAAAAATCATTTTAGTGGAATTGATCTGAGGCTTGAAAAATGGTGGAGTATAGCGGGATCGAACCGCTGACCTCTTCGCTGCCAGCGAAGCGCTCTCCCAGCTGAGCTAATACCCCTTGTTTTTTCTGGCATGCCATGAAAAATGAAGGTTGATTGTAAAAACGTGGAGCGGGAAACGAGACTCGAACTCGCGACCCTCAGCTTGGAAGGCTGACGCTCTAGCCAACTGAGCTATTCCCGCGTCTTTGGAGGGTGAAAGTATAATAAAAATCAAAAAAAAATGCAAGAGGTTTTTGCGAGATTTTTTATACCCTGAATTTTTCGAAAAGCTCCCGTTTGTCGGTTTGTATCTCTACCGTCTGGGCGTTGATACGTTTTTTAAATATTTTATAGAGTTTAAACTGAAAAAAGATGCTCAAAACCCCTATGATGCTTAGATAAAGCAAAACGTTTTGCATCTTGATCTCAAACGCGTCAAACACCATCGCGCTCAAACTTCCGAGCACGATCGCACCCGAGATCATAAGCGAGCGGATCATCAGATAATCTTTTAAACTCACCGCTTCATCCTGCATAAAATCGGTGGTGTGGATACGCGCTATCTCAAAGGTGATCCCCTGAATCGTAAAAATGGTGAGGATGAGGTAGGTAAAGCCGATGATTGAGAGATCGTAAAAAAGGTAGCTGAAAATCTGCACGATATCGAGGATAATGGCAAAAAGATAGATGGTGTAAAGCTTGATACGGTTGAAAAAAGGTTGGATAAATCCATCAAGCGCGCCGATAAGCATAAAAAAACTGATCATAAAAACGGGCAGATAGGTTCCTTCCAATTTGGTGACAAAAGGGATAAGCGTCCAGTCGATGTAGGTGGTGATTAAAATCGCCAAAGCCTGCAAGCGCAAAAGGCGGCTTTTGCTTATCTCTTGGAAAAGTGAAGCGTAGTGTTGTAGCGGCATGAAAAACCCCTCATGGAGCCGAAATAACCTATGAAGGAAATTGTAGCGCGTTTTTTGGGGTTTGGCGCATGAGAGCTTTAAAAGCCCGCGAGTGGGGGCTTTGGAGGCTAGGCGTAAGCCTCATGCCATAAGAAAATTGTAGGCATACCTTAGATTCCGTGTCGAGCACGGAATGACGGCGAGCACAAAATACGAAGAGCACAAAATTGCGTCACCCTAAACCCTAAAGAAACATCGCGTTGCGAGCGCTACGCTTGTTTTGATTCAGGGTCTAAGTTCCCTAAGAAGTTTATTATTCCAACTCCGCCAAAGCTCTCTCAATCGCCAAGGGGAGGGGAAGTTCCACTTTTTCGCAATCCTCCTCAAGGCAGCATTGGCATGTGGTGCCTGCATCGGTTACCTCTTTGATCGTCTCGATGTCGCTGCCGTATTTTTTTACCGCCTCTTTGATCGCGTCGTAATAGACCTCGTTGCAGTCGCACACCAACATCTTAGCACTCCACCTGAACGAAAGTGGAACCTTTTACGCCGCATACGGGGCATTTCTCGGGCGGCGTTCCCACTTCGATGTAGCCGCAAGTAGGGCAGAGATAGATGTTCACTTCGTCGATATCTTTGCCGTTTTTAACCGCTTCGAGCGCTTTTTTGTAAAGTTCGGCATGTACCTTTTCCGCTTCGAGCGCGTAGCCGAACATCCTTTTTGCCTTATGGTTTTCCGCTGCGGCTTGTTCGTACATCGGCGGGTACATATCGGCGTATTCATGCGTCTCGCCGCTGATTGCCGCTTCGAGGTTTTCTGCCGTGGAGCCCACTTTTTCCATCGCGTTTAAATGCCCCTCTGCATGGATACGCTCCGCTGCGGCAGTGGTCTCAAAAAGTTTTGCTACGTTCGCAAATCCGTCTTTTTTTGCTTTTTTGGCAAATGCCATATACTTCTGATACGCTTCGCTCTCACCGCAAAATGCCGCTTCCAAGTTTTCTTTTGTCGTTGCCATTGTTCACTCCTGTTTTTTTGTAATGCAGCTATTGTAACGACTCTTTCTGAAAATTCTCTTACCGCCTCTTTTTTCATCAGTTTCTTGGCATGGAAAGGTTTTTGGGGGTTTATAATGTGCGCATTGTTATCTCAAGGAGTTTTACGATGAAAGAATATATAGAGATATACGCCCTCAACCAACCTAAAATAGAGAGTTTTATAGGGGATACACTGGAGAACTTGGGGATTCTCTGCGACGATGAAAATTTTAAAAAGCTTTTTAAAACCTTCCCTTCGCTTGAGCTTGTTTACGTGGTCAACGGCGCTACGAAAAAACAGGTCTCTCCCAATATCTACCGCTACAGCAGCGACGAAAAAGAGCGGGGGCAAGATAGGGAGTACCTCACCTCCAAGCTCAACATCAAAGAGAACGGCTATGCCTTTACCCAACCCTACCAAAGCTCCGCCACCCGCAACGTTTGCGTGAGCGTGGCAAAAAAAGAGGATGAGAACATCGTTTTTATGGATTTAAGCGTCGAGGTGCTTTTGGAGCGCTTGGGGCTAATTGAGAAGCACAAGTTTTTTAGCGGCATCACCAAGATGTTTTACCTCCTTGCGGGGTATTTGATGATGCTTCTCTCGGGTGCGGCGCTTTTTTATGCGGGTGCCGATTTCCTCTCGAACCTCATAGACTCGAACCTTACCGTCGATACGATCTTTAAACCTATTATCGCGGTGACTTTGGGGGTGGCGATTTTTGACCTCTCAAAAACCATTCTTGAACAAGAGGTGTACTTTAAAAGCTACGTCAAAGACCCGAAAATAGAGATCAAAACCCTTACGAAGTTTCTGATCTCTATCTTGATCGCTCTCTCCATCGAGACCCTGATGGTGGTGTTTAAGATCGCCATCGAGAACTACGACAAGATGCTTCACGCCCTCTATTTGATGGCGGGAACCTCGCTTTTTATCTTTGCGCTTTCGTTTTTGATTTTTATCACCAAAAAAAGAAAGTGAGGTTAGCTAAAGAGTACGCCGCCTCTTTTCAAAGGCGGGCGTTACTGTTTTGAACTGCCACAGTAGTTGGCATCACATCCCGGCACGGCTCCCGAATCCTTGGCGTTGCCTATGAGAAATTTATAGAGCGCTTGTTCACGTTTGTTGGAAAAATAGCCTCGATCGAGCGCTTCTAAGGCTTCTGGGTGCCCTTTATGAAGGGTAAGCGTAGGGGTTTTGGAAGCATCACGAATATCTTCCCACTCTGCAGTCGTGTGCATTTTGGCGCCTCGGAAAGGACCGCCGTGACATTTACTACACATTTTTTTATACACTTCCATCCCTTTTGCATGGTACGCGGAGTGTAGTGCCGAATTGAGCAGCAAAAGTGATAGAAGAGCTTTTACAAGTGTTTTCATTTGGTACCTTTTTTTTGAAATTTTCTTTGCACGTCATCAAGCGTGAAGGCAAAATCGGAGCTATCCCAATAGCCCAACGAATCATCGACTATAACCCCCTCTTTGTCAAGAAAGTAAAGTTTTGGAACAGCCTCGGTGCGCAAATGGCTTGGATAGGTGTCCGTGTCTTTGTCAAGATAGAGACTGACGTACTCTTTATTGATCTTTGCGACGATCTCTGGGTCTTTAAGTGTTGTTTCTTCAAGTTTTTTGCAAAACTTGCACTCTTTGGCACTCATAAAAACAAAGAGCCGTTTGTTGGACTCTTTGGCATGTGCAAGTGCGCTTTCGTAATCTTTCTGCCACTCTATTTGCGATCCAAAGAGCGTAAGTGAAAAGAGCAATGGCATCAAAATATTTTTCATAAAGAACCACCTTTTGGTTGCAATCTTGTTCTCCATTTTATCATAAAAAAAAGAAAATAAAGCATTTCTCTTACAACCTTTTGGCTACAATTAGCGCATGGGAAAGAAAAATAAAAAACTAACGAAAATCAATCAAAAAATCAGAGATTTCTTTGACGGCGACCCGTTTGACGTGGGCGTGGAGCGCGTAAGCTCCCAAAAGCTCAGCGAGCTTGTACATGCCCTAGGCGTTTACGACGTCGACCACGGCAAAAAGTCTTTGGTGCGCACATTGCGGCAGTTGTGGTCCGATGGAGACGTTGCGCTGCGTCAGGATATTTACCATTTTTTTAAAAACGACGGCGCTTTTTATAAGTCGGGCACGCCCAAAGAGATCAACGTCGACAAAGAGCATAAAATCCAAGAGATGATCGACGAACTCGGTGCAACCCACCAAGAGAGCGTGTTGCTTCACGAGGCGTTTGCCGACGTGCGTTCCAAAAAGATCACCATCGAGAAGGTGGAATCGAAGCTTGCACACATCCGTTTCGATCTAAAGAAAAAAGAGATAGAGCGCCTCCTTAGCGGTTCGTTCGACCTTGACGATCGGTTCGAGTTTAACGCTTCGTTTCGCTACACCCTCTACGGCGAATCGTTTCACAAGATACTCACCCTCACCACAAAAACCTATGAGTACGATTTTTTACAGATTACGCCGCTCGATCAGCTCAAAGGGATCGTGGAGGACGACATAGCCATCGAGATTGCGCGCAAACAAAAGGAGATCGACGCCTTTATCGCCGCGCTCAAAGACCCCCATCCCTATTTGGAACATAAAGATATCACCCATGCGCTACGCGCTTCGCCCCCCAAAACAAAACTCAAATACCCCCTTTTAAAGAGCACATGCCTTGAGCGCATTATCGCCAAAGAGCTTGATATCCGAGGGTTTGAGATGCACGAAGAGGAGGTTTTGCTTAGCATCGACGACCGTTTGAAACTCCCCCATTCTAACAAAGAGCTCGATTATATTTTAGAGCTTCACGTCGAACTTAACTCCCTTTTGGAAGATATCTGGAAGGGGGAGGAGCTTGATTTTACCGACGTCATTTATGCGGCAAAAGAGGAGCATACCGACACCTTTTTAACCGATCTTGACGCATTGGTGAGCCAGTGCGGCGAGTATGCGACGCTGTTGCATTTTAAAGACGAAGAGCTTTATAGCAAGGTGTACGATATTTTGCTTGGCATGTTGCCCGAGAATCTTCATATCTCCTCAAAACTTTCGCGCAAAGTGCTTAAAACTTTTATCCATACGGTGCATGAACAGCTTATTAAAAAACAGCGCGAAGCGCTTTTGGCACGCACTATCCGCGACTTTAAAAATCTTTTCCCCCTTGCGCGCAACCTGCGCCGCAAACTTATTTTACACATAGGTCCCACCAACAGCGGCAAGACCTACCAAGCGATGCAAAAACTCCAAAACGCCGATACGGGTTATTACCTAGCCCCCCTGCGTCTTTTGGCGCTAGAGGGGTACGAGACGCTCCGCGAAAACGGCATTGCCGCCTCTTTGATAACGGGGGAGGAACAGCTTCTCGATGAGGAAGCGACCCATATCAGCTCCACCATCGAGATGCTCAATTTCGACGTGGACGTGGACGTGTGCGTCATAGACGAAGTGCAGATGATCGATGACCGCGACCGCGGCTGGGCGTGGGCAAACGCCATCATCGGCGCCCCCGCAAAAGAGATCATAATGACGGGTTCTTCCAACGCAAAAGAGGCGATCGTAGCACTTGCGGAGTATCTGGGCGAAGAGCTTGAGATCGTGGAGTTTGAGCGTAAAAACCCCCTCACCCTTTTGGAGAGTTACACACATGCCAAGGATGTGGAGCCGGGAACGGCGATTATCGCTTTTAGCCGTAAAGAGGTGCTTAAACTCAAACAAAACTTCGCGCGCTTTTTCGACGTGAGCGTGGTGTACGGCAACCTCTCCCCCGAGGTGCGCCGTGAAGAGGCACGCCGTTTCCGCGCCAAAGAGACCCAGATACTAGTCGCGACCGATGCGATCGCCATGGGGATGAACCTGCCGATCAAGACGATCTTGTTCTCCAAAGCGGATAAGTTCGACGGGATCACCGAACGCAACCTCTTCCCCTCCGAAGTGCACCAGATTTCGGGGCGTGCGGGGCGTTTTGGGCTCAACGAAGAGGGGTTCGTGGGCGCTCTCTCGGCGGAGGTGCTCGATAGGATCAAAAAAATCTACGAAAAGCCCGATCGGATGATCGGCGTACCTTTTAAAGTGATGGCAAACCTTGAACATATCAAGCTTGTCAGCGGTATTTTAGAGGAAAACTCGTTGAATGTTATATTGAAGTTTTTTGTCGAGAATATGGAGTTTAGCGGGCCGTTTCGCGCGACCAATCTCGACGATATGATGGAAGCGTCGCTTATTTTGGATAATTACGACCTTGATATCGCCATGAAATACCACTTGGCATGTGCGCCGCTTACGATGAAATCTCCCTATATCTTGGGAGCGTACGAGAACTACGTGATGACGCTTGAGAAAAAAATGCCCGTCGCATATACGCCGCCGCACCTGATGGGGGAGTTTGCCCAAACATCCGACGAGCTTTTGCGCGCGGAGGATATGGTCAAAGAGATATCGCTGTATTTGTGGCTGAGTTACCGCTTTAAAGAGTATTTTTTGGACGTAGAACGCGCAAGGCAGTACCGCGGGATTATCAACAAATATATAGAAAACTCCCTGCAACAAAGCCATTTCGTGCCCCGCTGCCGCATTTGTGATGCACCCCTGCCGCTTAATTCCAAATACACCATCTGCCAAAGCTGTTTTAAAAAACACTATACGGGGAAAAACGGCAGGAGATTCGTGAAACATTAGTTTCTTCCCCTTGCATGTGCCAAGAGGTTTAAGAGAGGGAATTAACTCTTAAACTGCTCAATCGTCGCTTTAAGCGACGAGGCTACGTTGACGAGCTTTTGCAGGTCGTTTTCGATGCTTTGTACGCTCTCTCCGTTTTCTCTTGAGAGGTTCTCAATCGTTTTGATATCTTTGATGATCTCTTGGAGCTGTTTGGACATTTTGAGGTTGTCTTCGAGCGATTGGTTGGCGATGATGTTGGTCGAGGAGATGGCATCGGAGGTGGTGATGATCTTTTCCTCTACGTCGTTGGAGATGCTGGTGAGGTTTTCAATATTGCTTGCATTCTCACCCATTTTGTCGCTGACGTCGTTGATCGATTGCACGATGGTGCTTACGCTGATGTCGATCTCGGTGAGACTTTTTTGGGTACGTTCCGCGAGTTTTCTCACCTCGTCGGCGACCACCGCAAAACCGCGCCCGTGTTCCCCTGCGCGTGCAGCTTCGATAGCGGCGTTAAGTGCCAAAAGGTTGGTTTGATCGGCGATATCTTTGATGATCTCAAGCACGTGGCGCACTTGATCGGCATCGTGTTTGAGCCCTTGGAGACGGTTGGCGAGTTCATTCTCGGTTTCGACGAACGTTTGCACCTCGTTAGAGAGGCGTGCAAGGGTTTGGCGCGCGTTGGAGAGCTCTTTGTTGGCATGGTCGGCTTGCTCTTTGGTTTGGTTGCTTGTAGCGACGCTTTGCTCTAGGAGGGTCAAGATCGATCCGCTTTTTTCAGTTGTAGCGGTTACAATTTCTTTTTCTTGCTCGGTTCCTTTGCGGATCACGTGGCTTGAGCGTTCGATCTCTACGGCGATTTCGGAGTTCTTTTCCCCTAGTTCTTTTATATCGTTGACGGTATTTTGGATCATGTGGATAAAACGGTTGACCTCTTTGGCGGTTGCGCCGAATTCGTTTTCGTTGGCGTCGTTAAGGCGTTGCGTAAGGTCTTTTTCTCCGCTGACAAGGTCGGCGACGCGGTGTTTAAGTGTAAGAAGCGGCGCGAAAATTTGGATGTTTAAAAAGAGTGCGGCAACGACGGTAAAGAGAATAGAACCTATAAGAAGGGTGGTTCCAAGGGCGAACTGGGTTTTTGTGATTTTGGCATCGAGGGTATCGAGCGACATGGTAAGATCAACCGCTCCTAAAACATCTCCCGCGGCGACGTTGTAGTGGCATGCCACGCAGCGCTCTTCGGCAACGACGGGTTTAATCATCCGTATGGTGTGGGAACCGCCTTCGGTCGATTCGATCACTTTGGTGGATTTGTTTGCAAGCACTTCGCGTACGAGCGCGTCGCTGCTAAACTTCTCTTGGGGTTGAAAAACCTCGATCACTGCTTGCGATTTGGCGATTTGCAGATTTGCGATCCCCTCGATTGCTTTTGCTTGGTTGTATGCAAAAGTGATCGCTTCGGGATCGCCGAGCATCATACTCGTAGTCATAGTCTGAAAAATCGATTCGCTCAGCATCTCGAGCGATTGCCTCGTGGTGTCGTTTGAGAGCGATTTAAGAGTCGAGGAGAGGTAGAGCGTCATACCCACGAGGGAGGACATACTGATAAAGATGATGGCAGCGATAACTTTTGACTTGACTGTTTTTAGCATTGTGCAACTTCCGATTACGTGATTTATCTGCGTATATTCTACCTTAAAAGTGTAGGAATGGTGTTTTTTTTGAGAGATTTTTACGATTTTAGGGCGCGGTTAGAAAATCCTCCAACGCCTGCAAACGTTTCATGTGGGTTGCTATGTCTCTATCTGCAAAAGCGTGGGCAAAACTGCACCCGTGGTAGGTTGCACCGCCCCGTTCTTTAACCAGATACTGCAAAGGAGCGAGGATATTCGCACCCAAAACCTCGTCGCGCCCTCCCGTCATCGCCAAAAATTTTGAGGCATCCTGCGGAAGAACCTCGATAGGGTCGATGGAAGCGGGGCAGCCGTAGGGGGAGAGAAAACTCGGAGCCGAATCGAGTGCTATTTTATCGTACGCTACCCCCGAAGCGGCGACGTTTACCGCCACGAATCCCCCGAGGGAAATCCCTAAAATAAGTCTGCGTTCATAGAGTTTTGCAAGCGAAGCGGCGATCTCTTTGCCGTCTTCGAGTATGGCATGTAAACGGCGTTTCCCCTCCGAATTGCCGTAACCGCGGTAATCGTACACGTACACGTCGTACCCTTTGAGGGTGTAGTTTTTAAAAAAGCCCACGATCGCATCGGCGCTCATTGCATTGCCCATGAACACAAGAAGCGAACCTTTTGGCGGAATAATTTGTTCCCCGTCGTTGGCGTAGTAGATATAGCCGTAAAGACGTTTGTTATCGGAGGTAAGAAAGATGTTTTGAGAGAGAAAAGGGATGTTTGCAACGCGCTGCGGGTTTGGTTTTGGGGCTTGGGAACTCCAAAACCAAAACACCAAAGGCTCTTTGATAAAGCCGCAGACGCTCTGCTCCCTTTCGTTTGCACCTAACGCGAGGGTTACGAGGAGTAAAAGGAAAAATCGAAACATGCACTCTCCTTGCCGAAGGGATAGTATACCACAGCCGCACTATAAGGGATAGCTATACCAAAAGCCTCTTCGAGCGGCATCTTTTGGACGATGTGTATAAGGGAGCGGATCACCCCCGCATGGGTGATTATGAGGATATTTTCATGGTTTTGCGCGGGGAGAAACTCCAAAAAAAACTGCTCAATCCTTTGCAAATACGCTTTATAAGGCTCCCCGTCAAGCCCCTCGATCCAACCTAAAAAATCGGTGTAGGTAAGCTCCCCTTGGGCGATGATGGCATCAAAGGTAAGCCCTTCGTGTTTTCCCCACGATTTTTCCCGAAGTGCCTCGGTATAGACGGCGTTCTTGGCATGTGCAAACGCTTCGAGGGTTTCGCGCGTGCGCCGCAGGTCGGAGCAGTAGATCGCATCGAAATTCTCGTTTTTGAGTTTTTCTGCCAAGGCGCGGCTCTCCTCTCTCCCTTTTTTGGAGAGTGCGATGTCGTTGTGCCCGTTGTAGCACTTTTGGTAGCACTCCTCCACCTCGCCGTGGCGCACCAAAACCACTCTCAAAAAGTGCTTCCAAAAAGTATGGCATGTAACAAAACAAGCTCCGTCGTCTCGATCATAAATCCGTAAATATCCCCCGTAAATCCGCCGTAGCGGCGCGTAAAGAAATAGGCACATGCCAAGAGAACAAGCAGCGAAACAACCACCAAAACCCACGAGAGCCACATGCCAAGAGCTAAAACGTAGAGTGCACTAAAAAGAAGCTGTGAGCGTGTAAACTCCTCTTTTGCCAAGGTACTCATGCCGTTTTTTGAGACGTAGGGGAAAAAGTAGATCGCAAGCGAGGCGTTAAAACGCGAGAGCATCAATACCAAAGGGAGCAGATAGAGCGCTTCTACATGGGCGAGCGCCGAGGCTTTAAGAAGCAAAAACACCCCGCTAAAGAGCATCCCCATCGCGCCTACGTGCGGGTCTTTCATTACTTCTAAAGCGCGCTCTTTGGCGACAAACAACCCGTCAACCGTATCGGCAAAACCGTCAAGATGCAGCGCCCCCGTGAGCAGCACCCACATGCCAAAGAGCAAAACGCCTAGATGCAGCGGAGGAAGAAAAGGGGAGAGCAAAACGCCTGCACCCCATAAAAGAAGCCCCAGAATCGCCCCCACAAGCGGGTAAGAGAGCACCGCATAGCCGTTGATGCCGCGGAAAAAATCGTGCACGCGAAAAAACGGCAAAATACTCAGCATCGAAAATGCCAAAGCAAACCCTTTAAAAAACTTCACTATTTGATCTTTGTGCTAATGCCTGCAACGGTGTGGTACACCGCATCACACGCGCTTGCTACCATCTGTGCAATGCGACCGTTTAGGTCGAGAAACTCCCGTGCAAGCGCGTTGTCAGGGATGATGCACGAACCTACGTCGTTGATAACGAAAACGATATCTTTCTCTAATGCCAAAAGGCGCTCGACCTCTTCGTAGATGTCGGCGTGGGGAAACTCGTGGTAGAGCATGTTGTTGATCCACATGCTAAGGCACTCTATGAGGACGATATCTTGGCATGTAGCAACCGTGCGGC
>Ga0265294_10005429_pt1 | contig 15558 bp, 14 predicted proteins | sample MunlanPumphouse3_FD_192504 | JGI IMG/M metagenome (GOLD analysis project Ga0265294, IMG submission 192504) | Groundwater microbial communities from a municipal landfill in Southern Ontario, Canada - Pumphouse #3 | ecosystem: Environmental > Aquatic > Deep subsurface > Groundwater | place...
GGGGTGTCAGGTAGACTGCACGCATACCACTTTGCCCTCTCATACTCCATTCTCATGGAGAGCCCTGAGAATGGCGCCAGGGGTCGTCGCACTCATGAGACGATCAACAGGCTTCCAGTCATCTCCAGCCCGATAGGACTCAGGGCCCTTCCAGTCCACGCCGATCTCCTGGAATGCCACCTTCCCATATCCCCTTGACCCAGACTTGCCAAGGTAGGTGTCTTCCACAAGAGAGAGAGCTTCAAAGATGTATGCCAGCCTCATTTCGTCTTCCTCGGTGTAAACCGAAAATATCATCTCAAAATCAAAGGCTGAACCCGCAGGAACACGCTCGATGAACCTTGGGTTTGCCACAGAGTTGATCCTGTTCAGGGAATTTTCACCCTTGATCTCAGTACCATGGACGATCCCTTCCTTCTCATCCCACTGCTTCCGGGTATGGTCATCAGGGAAGGCATCCCTGACGATCAGCCTGGTCGGGCCGGTTCCTTCACCATCTTTAGGTGCATCCTTTGCGCCACGGCCGAAGGCGATGCAGAGGTCGCAGTCTTTCCCATCACAGGTATGTGGTTTCCCGTCTTTCTTGAGCCAGAGGTCAGTATACTTCAGTTCAAGGGACGAACGCATCTTGCCCTTAAGAGACGAACCAGGGACAATGGGGATGTTCTGGATCCGGTCGAGGATTACAGGAGAGTCAGATCCTCCGATTCCAAGGCTGTCGGTGCTCCCGCCAATGTGCAGTCCGGTCTGACATGTGATCTTTCCTGATATTCGGTAATTTTTCTTGAATTGCATTCTGAATCACTCACTATTGTAATATTTGTGGTAGGCAACAATCGATTCGAGCAGTTTGACAAATATCCGGTAATTTTTCTTCTTCTGGTCGTCGTCGCCGACCGGCACCTTCTGCATGGCAATGGTTATGAGGGTGTAGAAGTTGTTAGGGATCAGATTACGACCTTTAGCATAGGCGATAAGAGGACGGAGCATGTGGAACTCGGCCTCTACATCAGACCATGATTTGTCTGCGAGGTCAGACTCGATCTTCTTGACGGCGTCGAAGATCCGCCTGAGTTGAGTGGTTTTGAGACCCTTGAAATTTTTTGCCGCCATTTCGGCGATGCCGTCCTCTTTTGCGATCTCTTCAATGCTGATCTCGCTCAGGGAGTCGACTCCCCTGACTTTCGTTATATACTCCTGTTCCTGGTGGCTGTCTCTGTTGTCGTAAGAGTTACCGCCAGATCGTGACCTGTTGTTCTGTCTAGGTGCCATGTTCACATTCTCCGTGTTCGCAGGATCGTCCACATCAGAGGCAGGGGGGCCCACCCAAAGATCGGGACGATCAGGCGTTCGATTTCATCTCGTGTATTCGACGTTCCGTTCTTTCTGACGTTTCGCGCCAGTTGATATTTCAGGAATGGAAGGTAGCGTTTCCGGCGTGTCCGCTCGTTACACTGCCGATCAGGAGGATCATTCCTGATATCAGCGAAGGTGTCCTCCCAGAGGGCGTTGAGGGTGTGGACGAACGACCTGGAGACAACATTCTCATTCAGATATCTCTCAAGTGCTGTCCCGGACTTCATCAGAGTCAAATACCCTTTTTCATATCCGTTATCCTTCCAGGGGAGGGACTCGCCAAAGAGCACGATTCTGTTGCGCCCGTCTTTCTTCGCCTGTTCCAGGCATGCTTCTGCTGCTTCAACCCCCACAGAAACTGGTTGCTGTGGTGGGACAACAGCAATTCCAGCCGAGAGAGTGATCGCCGGGTTGTTGCAGACGAAAGCGGCGAACTCCTCCCGGACACGCTCTGCAAACCTGAGTATGTGATCCCATGGGCCGAGGACGAGCAGGTCATCGCCACCTGAGAAGATCACGTATAGGCTTGGAATAAAGTGTGTTTTACAATCCTCACAGGGCTCTGCCGAAGGGTCAGTCCACTCAAAGAAGACTGCTGGGTTTTCTGGATCATCTTCGTTAGGCACTTCGATCTTCCGGGCATGCTCCCGGCATTCTGGACAGAGCCTCTTATAGACCCCGAACTCTTGGCAGAGAGTGTTTAAATAGCCTCCAAAGAAGTATTCGAGGCGGGTGCTGAGGGTGTAGATCCGTGAGATGCTTCTGTCTTCTTTTGGGAGGCCAACGGCCATTACCCTACCAAGACGATCCACGTCGGCCTTGAAGATCCCGATCTTCCGGTCACCGGTGGCAAAGTAAGCGAGGTCAGCTGTGGACAGAATCTGGTTGCCAGTTAGGGGAACAGTATTACCAATGTACATGAAGCCCGACTCTCCGGCCCCCTCTACGAGGAAGTCTGTGGAGTTTAAGGTGATAATGGCCTGATCAGGTGCCGGGTCAGGGTCTTCGGTGAGATCATAGGTTGTGGCAAGGCCAAAGTCCCTGAACGAGAACCTGAGACCTGCACCCCTGATAAGATACCGGGCATGGGCAATGGCTGATCCAAGGGCCTCGTGTGTCCTGCACTCAGGGCAGTTACCCCCAGATGTGAGGGGGAGGCCACAGATTGAGCAGAGGTCAGCAGTATCATACACCCTTCCATGCGCCTGGAAGACCGGGTCACTGTCTATGAATTTCTGCACTTTCTTCCGGCCGATGATGGGTTTGAGACGGTCGGTGAGATCTGAAAAGGACTTTATCTCCTCAGATGAGCAGGGCAGGTATCCCACGGCAAGTGAGAGGGATCCACCATACTTCTGCAGCAGGGCCGTGTTCACAGTCTGACCGATCTGATCCATCGCCTTCCGTGTCTCCGGGTTGTTGGGGAGAATGAGAAGGAAATTCCCACCGGTGTTCCAGAGAATGTTGGCCTCAGTTCCACCGGCAGCAGAGATCATCTCCCTGGCCGCAGCGTCTGCAAGGAGGCTGAGCCAGAAAGACCGTCCCCTGAGGCGTTTTGCCATACCTTTCCGGGCGTCCTGCGGAGTGGCGACACCAAAGATGAAGGACTGAATTCCAGAGAGGTCACCCTGCACGAGGAGGAAGGGATTATCTTTCTCCCCGAGGCGGAGGCAGACGGCCAAGGCAGCGGTAGTCCGGGCATGGTCATAGAGGGGGATGTCAGGGACATTCACGTAGGTCGCCGAGGGTATGAAGGAGGTGTACTTTCTGAGAAGAGCAAGGGCTGTACCAAAAGATGGTGTGTGCCCTGCTGCTCTGAACTCGCGGGTGAAGGCATCCCAGAGATGTTCGTAGGCGGGATCGTTTTTCCAGAGGCAGGGTTCGCCACCAGTGCCCGGGAAGGTGTCTTCCCGTTTTAAAGAGAGTGGCCTGAGGATATGGCTCCAGGTGGTCGGGCCACCGCTTTTAGGGATTGAAATCCCATCAAGTTGCACCGAGGGGAAAACACTAAGAAGCAGATCCTTTTTTGGGTCTCCTTTTCCCTGCCTTTTTTTCCGATCCACTGCCGATGAGAGATGATCAGCCTCCAGAATAATCGATGCAGATGCAGGATCCGTCGCAGTGGAAGGTTGGTGATGGTGAAGGACGAGATCTTCTATGACTGGATCATCAACGAAGATCCTGATGAAATCCGCACTCCATTTCGCGTGGGCACCGTTTAAACCGCATTCCTCTCTGGAAAATCTGTCATATCGGCTGTCATGCTGCACTCCTGTACGTTGTGAGAACTTTCCGATGTCATGCATAAGAGCAGCGAGAGCGATCTGATCAACGCTGGCCTTTGGTTCCATGTGTGTCCCTTTTCTTCATGTTCATGTCACAATCCATTTCTTAAGGATGGGGATACAGTAGAGAGGTCAGGTCGCCAATCTGCTAAGAGATAAAAACAGAACTAACTGTGATACCGAACTCTCAAGATGATAAACCCAAGGATTTTTTTGGTTTCAGGCAACGACAGGGAGGGGAAAACAAAGTGCATTTTCAGGTATTTTTAGCCAAAAGACCTCTTCATTGTTACGATTAGAACCTTTACAATTGCACTGACAGTACAATCAAATCCACATGCCATTCTTATATTTATCATTATTTAGTTATTTGGATTTATGGAGGATCATATTATCAAAACAGTGATTTTTGAGTTTTATATTGGTTGGATTGTGCACAAACTCCACTGTGGAGAGGCGAGGCAATTATAAGGCAGATCCTATTTTTCAACGCTTTGATGATATATATCAAAAAAATGGTCATCTAACGCACTTTATAGGAGGTTAGCCAAAGCGGGATCTGGTTAATTAAGGCATTGTAGAAATCCTATTAATAAGTATTGTAGGGTAAAACAGATCTTCTGCAAGAGCTTAGTATATTCAGAAATTTCACAGATTTTCGCTCATGGGCAGAGGGGAGTAGTAAGACTCAGGCATCTGGGTCCTCTGGCAGGACAGATCCACCCCCAGAATAATAATACATTTATTTACCATGCTCCCTATTCTCGGCATGAGACATACAGGAATCTTTCTGGTTCTGATGGTTTTTCTGATATCTGCACCTGCTTCGGCGTGCACCATCTTTGCGGTCACACCAGGTGCCTCTGAGGACGGCACCATGTATATCGGCCACACCAATGACGGTGTCGGCCCTGACTGGAGAAATATCGACGACATCACCCTGATGTATGTCCCGGCGGCAGACCATGCCGCAGGAGATAAAAGGCCCGTCTACTTTGACCCTAACAGCGGGTCTGACGCTGCAGGGAAAAAATCAGGGAGCAATTCGAGCCTGATCCTCGGCTCCATCGATCAGGTGCCGCACACCTATGCATACTACACTGCGTCCTATGGCATGATGAATGAGCACCAGTTGCTCAGCGCCGAGTGCACAGATTATGCAAAGGTCCAGCTCGGTGCCGAGGAGGGCAAGCGGATCTTCTACTCATCACAGCTCTCAAATGTTGCGCTTGAACGCTGCAAAACCGCACGGCAGGCAATCGAGCTGGTAGGCAGTCTCATAGACACCTATGGCTATTATGGAACAGGCGAGACACTCATCTTCGCAGATCCAGAGGAGGCATGGGTTATTGAGATGTGCTCCAGTCCGGCAGGCACCGGCGGCCTCTGGGCCGCAGAGAGGATAACTGACGGCGAGGTCTTTGTTGCCGGAAATGAGTTCAGGATCCGAAACATCGCAGAGGGCGATGCAGATATGCTGTACACCTCTGAACTCTTCACCATAGCAGAGGATTACGGACTCTGGTCTCCCTCTGAGGGAGCCTTTGACTGGCTGGAGGCGACAAGTTATGGCGAGTACTCACACCCCTATTACTCGCTGATGAGGGTCCGGAGCATCCAGAACCGGCTTGCACCTTCGCTGGACCTGAGCCCCTATGTAAAGGACTCGTACACAAGAGATCTGCCTTTCACTGTCAGGCCCGACACCCCGGTAAACCGTACAACTGCACTCTCCCTCTTCAGGGACCACTATGAGGGAACAGACTTTGATCTGACCTCAGGCATCGCAGCCGGGCCTTTCGGGAACCCTTACAGAAATCTCGGGCCCGCAGATGCACACACCGATTTCCAGAATGAATCCTATATCGAGGTACGGGCTGGTGCAAACATGCGGCCAGTATCTGCCATATTCTGCAGTTACAGTTATGTCGCAGAGGCCCGCTCAGATCTCCCTGATCCAGTCGGGGGTGTCCTCTGGTTTGGTCCGGCTGTGGCCTATGAAACGGTCTATGCCCCGATCTACGCAGGATCAGAGAATGTTTCAAGTGCCTATACAACCGGCACACGGACAGAGTATGATCCAGATGGTGCCTACTGGACATTTGATTTTGTGACCAACTGGGCAATGCTCAGATATGACACAATGATCATAGACATCCAGGCAGAACAGGCCAGACTTGAAACAGACTCTGCGAGGCAGATCCAGGAGACCGATGCACAGGCGGCCGGGATGATTGCAGAGGGAGACGAGGCAGGTGCCAGGCGTCTTCTGACCTATTTCACAGTCCAGAGAGGCGATGAGATCATCGACGACTGGCATGACCTCTCTGCAATGCTTGTAGTAAAGTATTCAAATGGGCTCATCACAGACCCGGCAACAGAGGACGTTGATGAACCAGGATATCCGGCATGGTGGTATCAGGAGGCCGAATACCAGTATGGCCCAAGGGTCTACGACCTTGAGCAGCTCCGCAACACTCCTGGCCTGAACTATACAGGCGAGAGTGTCTGGGTGCCTAAGAATGTTTCATTTGATCAGATCAAGGAACTGATCTGATACTCTTTTTTTTCTGTGGGGTTTCTGGTCTGGAGTTTCGAGGCAGGAGACGCGGGTCCAGGCACCTCAGCCTTGTCTGCATGAACCCTGAGACAAATACACTACTAAAAGCAGAACAGAAATCCAATCCTCTGCATACATAATTATTAATATTTACAATGTTTACAACATTCACAATGAGTCTGTCAAAAAGAATACCAGTCACCGAAGAGGTCTGGAAGGAACTCGCGGAGATGAGGGCCGCGGGCCAGACATATAATGATCTTCTCGCCGAGATGATCGAACTGCGCAAAAAGCGCCGGCTCATGGAAGACATACACCATTCTCTGCAGGAAGATGACTTTGTGCCCCTGTCGGAGATAAAATTGTGAGTTTCCAAGTTCTTGTCAGACAAAAATCAATAGAAGCCATCAACGAACTGCCGGCAAAGACCAGGAGGATCATTTTCGATGCACTCAAAGGTCTTGAAAAGAACCCATGGCCAGGGGCAGATGGCGACAAAGAGAAACTCCGCCTTGAAGGAGGTCTGGAAGTATACAGGCTTCACATAGGGAGAAGCTACACCACATTGTATACAATTGATCTAAAAAACCACACGGTCCAGATCCATGATGTCATGACAATCGGGCAGGCCCATAAAAAATACGGCAGACTGTAATGTCAACTATGGGGTCAGGCCAGATTATCTCTACAGTATTTCATCGATCAGATGCAGAGTACACCATCTCTTTCCTACAAAAAAATAATACAGAGATTCTCAGATATCTGAGTTCTCTACCACACTCTCATTATAATCCCCGGGGTTGTAGCCTGCACCATAGTATGAGACAGTCACCGCACTTCTCATAAACCTGTACGGGGTGCAGTTCTCTGCTGCGACCGCGTCAGTGATGTCAGTATCAGAGTCACCATAGTAGACAGAGACATTCTCTGCATTCAGATATGGGGTCTTTGAGAGGTTGTCTGTGAAGATGACTACGGGATCCTCAATTCCGAATATCGCACCTATATAATCTGAGATTCTCTCCTCAGGACTGCTGAGCTTCCTGGTGATGAAAATCACATTGTCACCACGGTCTTTGTGCATACTGATGACATCTGCTGCTGCATGCTTTGGTAGATACTGGCCCACAAACTCATTATTGACAGCACTCTTAAACTCGGAACTGTTCATGGGATCGTCCCCATACAGGTTGGTGCCATCAGGCCCGTCGATATTGGTCTTTCCATAATAATAGACAGAGTATGTGATGAAGGTCGTGAAGTCCAGATCCAGGCCGACTGTGATGGGCCCTCTGTCTGCGAGACTCTCCTTAATATCATCTACACTGACTGTAGTATATGGCTCAGCTGATGGGCTGTCTGCTTCACCAGATGCAGTGCACCCGGCACCAAGGATCATCAGAACCGCAAGTCCCAGGAGAATAACTGTTTTCAGACAGGTATTTTTGATCATAAATCTTATGCAGCATAAGCAGGGATAATTCTTTGTTTTTACCCCTGTATTATTGAATATAGCCCCGCTTTCTCCTCACCAATACTCAGACACCATTTTTCCACCATTCCAGAGATAAGAAAAACAACCATTATTCCCTGACTTCCCAAACCATTGGGAGTGAAAAATACATACCCCCTCTCTCCTGGCATGAGGGCCGGGCTGCTCATCCTCGCCGCCATCCTTGTCTTCTCGGCCTTTGGTGCGGCTTCGCTCCTCCATCAGGACGACAGAAAAGAGATCGCCATCATGACGACTGCTGACCTCCATGGCCACATATTCCCATATGAAAATGAGACTGGTGTGATGGTCGGGGGCATTGAGCGGATCGCCGGTGCGAAAGATCAGATCACACAGGATCTCGACGGCTGGGTGCTGCTCTCGGCCGGAGACGACCTGACAGGTCCATTGTATGCCACATATGGCGGCGAGCCAGAACTGGAGGCCATGAGCCTTGCAGGATATACGGCAGCCTGTCCAGGCAACCACGAGTTCGACTACGGGGCAACGCATTATCTGAATGCCACCGCCCACGCCGATTTCCCGCTTCTCTCAGCAAACCTTGAGATCGATGACCCTGAACTCGCATCAGTCATCAGGCCCTCTGCGATCATCGAGAAAGACGGGATCAGGTATGGTTTCTTCGGCCTGATCACCCCAGATCTTGCCCTCATCACCAACCCTGGCCCTGATGTCAGAGTCGACCCTGAATATGTGGAGATATCCAGAGAGGAGGTCAGAACACTCAGGGAGGACGGCGCCGATATCGTTGTCGCCCTCTCACATATGGGCGCTGCCTGCGACGAGGATCTTGCAGGCCAGGTCAGTGGGATAGACATCATAGTCGGGGGGCATGATCACACCTATCTCTGCGAGAGCGTCGTCGGCCCTGAGAACTGGACGACAGTCATTGTCCATGACGGCAGTCAGGGTGAGAAACTCGGAGTCCTGAGGTGTGCATATACAGGTGACGGAATCCAGGACTGGGAGTGGGAGACTGTGCCGATGGATGGATCAGTCAGATCTGATCCGGCAATCAGGGAGTATCTCGCACCCTTCAGAACCGCGATGGAGGAGCAGGCACATGAGGAAATCGGTGAGAGTACTGTGGATATAGATGCCATAAAAGCGCACCTGCGCAGGCAGGAGATGCCCCTTGGCGATCTGATAGCTGATTCCTGGCTCTCATGGTTCAGTGAGGCCGATATCGCGGTTCTCAACAGCGGAGGCATCAGGGGCGACCGCATCTTTTCGGCCGGTCCGATCACAGAGGGCATGCTTGCCGAGATTCTCCCATTCGGAAATGAGATCGTGATCATCAGAATGAATGGCACAGAGTTGCGGGAGATCTTTGAGATGAGTGCCTCGGCCCCTGGCCCTGACTTCCAGGGCATCCAGGAGTCAGGGTTCCTTCAGGTCAGTGGTGTGAGGGTCACGATCGACACAGGCCAGCCGGCCTATGCAGCAATATATGATGAAAAAGAGATCCAGGAGGTGCTCTGCGAGGGCTCACGTCTGAGATCAGTCCTTGTCAGGCAGGGCGATGCATGGGTGCCACTCGAGGACGACACCACCTACACAGTCCTTGTCAATGATTATCTTGCAGGCGGCGGGGACGGCTATGCCCCCCTGGCCAGCATCCCTGAGGACAGGAAACTCAGAACAGGTATCAAGGGCATCGAGCCGGTCAGAACCTATGTCAGACAGCACTCCCCCCTCACGCCTGTTACTGACGGGCGGGTGCAGGTTGGGGCGGGGTTATCAGATGCTGTGACAGGGCAGGAAGTGTCGGTTTGCAGCTGAGGGGATGAAAGCAATAGGGGCCAGATCTGATGGGCAAGACGAGAGGATTTAGATCTATAAATCAATTGGAAAATAGATCTCTAATCTGCACATGGGCATCTATAAATACTGGTTTGACATATGGTGTTCTGTTGTCTCATTGAGATGAATTTATAGGAGTTATCATTATGGTTGTAAGAAATTTGCTTGAAGAAGAATACGAAAATTGATGAAATTTTTTCTAAACTAAAATTAAGTTCACTTTAAATTTTTCTTTAAATAACAATCACATATAAATACCGCATCTATTTTTACATTTTGATATTGTGTGGAAAATAATGGTTCACATGCCATTATAAAATATCGATCTTCGAAAATTATTTAATGTAGTCATTATTAAATTAATCGAGGATATAATTATATGAACAATCTAATTGAGTTTGTATTAGATAAAATCAAAACAAATTTTACATGGTTGATAGTGACAATTTTAGTTGCAATCATATCTTGCATTACATGTAATTTAAGAACTGACAATAGGGTTTTATTTTATGAATTTCTTTTCGCAGCCCTAATAATAACATCAGCATTGTTAGTTTGTTCATATTCATCAACCATATATAAAGACTACAGAAGGATAATGCTATCAGAACAAGTTCCAAAAGATGTTAAAATGACTAAATATCATCATAAGATATTATTTGATAATACCTCATTGGAAACAAAGGATGCACTAATGGAATGTAATAGAAAATTACAAAATAATATGATCGAACATACCTATAACTTATATCGTGTAAAAATCATATCCTCAAAAGATGTCCCAGATTTAAAAAATATAAAGATTATTATGGATAAAAAAAATTTTGATTTATCAAGAGAAACTGTAAACGCGATGAAAATAGTCACATTTGAAGCAAACGATGACACATATAAAAAACCTTTGAAAAAGGAAAAGACATTTACACTTCCCTTACATATACACCCTGGAAAAAGCTGCGAATTTAGTGTCAGTTATAGAAGTAAGGCATTTTCAGATGCTTTCTCAGGTAAAAAAGATTATAAGCAAATTGCTATTGATCGAGTCACTGATGAATTAATTTTTGACATTTCATTAACTGAAAATATGAGAAAGCAATACTATATTTCGAAATGCGATGAAAATGATGATTCAGGTAGCAGTTATGATTTCCAGATATTTGATGGATCTCAAGAAAGAATGAAATTAGCTGAAAAAGAATTAAGGATTCTAGAAATGGTTCCAGGTTATAATGATAATAATAAAAACTTAACCTGGGCCATAAATAATCCGAAAATAGGATATAAATATCGACTTTACTTTACTTTAAAGCAAATAACCACAGACAATTGAATTGGATTCTAAATTCATAATCATTCATCAATTATTTAAATCAAATCCTAATAAGGCTCTTTAGGAATTATATTATTGAATGCCAATGAATAAAACAATTTTCTGCAACAGCCAAATAAAATCATAAATTTTACAGGAGCCCCCACATATAAATAGGACATTTAGTCCACCAGATCCTTCTCAATTAGAATGGATTTTTCCAATAGGGAATGAAAATGAGTGTTAAATATAGGAATGAATGAAAAGGGAATAAATCTTAAAAATATCTATAGAGAATCATCCAATGCCTTAATTGCAGGCTTAATTCCTTTAATTGCCCAGTCTAATTCATTATAACAAGTTTGTGCATCACGTTTACTTTCAAAATATTCTTTCGCGTTTTTTATATGAAAATAGACATCATTGACTTTCTTCACTGCATCTCCATTAAAATAATAAAGTCGTTCATAATTCATATCATAGAAACGTGTAAGTTCATCAAAATTGAATTGATTGAAAAATACAGCCGGATTTAATCTCATTTGCATCTCATACTGGCTTTCCGAACGGACTTTGTCCATCAGGTGAGATATTTTTCGATCTTTGCCTTCCAAGTCCGACTTAAATAAGTGACAATACTTTTTTCTCTCATTTGCCTCTTTTTTACTGTCGAGCCAGTAATTCAAGAAAAAACCCGTGGCTGTTCCTGCCAACGCAAAAAAACCAGCTAAAATCGAAGAAATATTTGTATTTTCCAGAAATTGAACTAAATCAAACATAGACCATATTTCCTGACTTAATCAAATCACATAATGTGTATTCTTTCGTTTTATGAATCTTTGTTTTTGACAGATTAACAGAAAACACTGCATAAAAATGACAGAACTCCAATTTATCTTACTGCTCAAGAGATAAGAGGACAATAGAAACCAGAAACTGAAATCGCCCAACTTCAAGAATAATCCCAAGCCAACTCAGAAACCCCGCCCATCAACGTGAATTTTATCAAAATATAGTTCTGATCCAAGTCCAAGACTAACCATCCCGATGAATCAACTTACCACACTTTTTCGCTGCATCAATCACATTTTTGTTTGCAGTGAAAACAGTGACCCCCGGGCATGTAACAAAATCCCCGTCATCAGTGATGATATTGGATTTTTCTGGGATCTGAAAGAGCCATTGCAGATACAATGCATCATAGGAATCAAGACATGTTTCTCCCAGAGACCTGAGGATGAAATTAGAATCTGATTCACCCAGAGTAATATCGCGTGATTCAGAGAATGCATTTATTGATTCCCACACAGTCTCAATCTCCTGAACCACCTGGGATCTTTCCTTCGGGCAATTATGGCGGAATTCTTTTAATTTAAGATCATCTTCGCAACGCTCATATTTGTAGATCTCAAATTCTGTCTTTTCAATTATATGCGCAATTTCTGCGAGAATGAGTTCACACCTGATGATTCTGGCATTCACAGCAGCTAATTTATTGACATATTCTGGATAGAAACTTGTCTGATATTTATGAGGGGGACGTGGATTTGAAAAAGAAGAGGCTTTTGAATATAATAACCAATACCAGACATTTGTATCCACAAAAAAAACATCATTTGGTTTTGGCCTGTCATTGCGGAGATCTACAACATCTGCTTTAATATTGTATGATACAGGCATCAATATCCTTCTGAATTCTCTGCAATCACTTTATCAACAGCATTTTTATATCTGGAATCGGAGTAATATTTTTGCGCATTCTCAATCACCCTGCGCAGGATATGGCTTCCATTTAAAGACAGATTCTCAATTTTCAGGAAATGATTCAATTGAACATTTGTATAGTCTTTGAGCAGAGGTCCAATCGCAGTATTGAAGAAAGGAGAGGCAAATAACCTCACACCTGAAAAATCAAGTATAACTGAATCGCCTTTTATTAATTTCAGATGAATCTGGTGGTATAATTTTTCTCCATCATCGACTGTAATACAACGCTCACTGATCTCGGATTTTATTCTGATTATTACACAATCTTCAGAAGAACATATCTCCACAATCCTCACCCCCTAAAACATATAATTTTTCATTACAGACAAATCTGATATTTATCGCTGTACCGTCAAAGGATGGACTCCATTTTTCATAGGATTCACATCCATTTCTAATTAAAGCATGTGCTTTGTTAGTATATACATCTAGGGTTCCATTATTCTTCAGAACAAATTCCTTTAAGAGATTCAGGCCCAATCCTCTTGGATAACTTTCAGGATTTGACGAGAAACCAGATTCAAATGCCATTTCAAGTGCCCTTTCATCAGAGACATCATTATTATGACATTCCCCCACATAATAACCACGAACAGACCCGGGAATCCCAATTCCAAAATCAATTATTGTAAGAATCAGTTCATTACAACTAGGATAGTGTTGACCACAACTAAAAACCCCGATTGGTGAGCCACTGTGCTCAAAAGCATTCATATAAAGTTCCAATACATTACTGATAATAAAGTCAGAGAGATCGGGGCTAATATGGATCCATTCTCTCTTCAGCCAATAATCCTGAAGATATTGTTCAAATGAGTCTGATTTTATTTCAGTATCTCTCCGATAGGGAATCGAATTCCCTTCCCATGGCTCTCCATCCCCTCCCATTGCAGATACAAAGCCGTTCTGAACCAGATTTGCATATACTGCTTGATCAAGTGTCTCCCACCTGATACTCAGATGATCTGCATTTTTCTGAAGACGAGTGATCAGACCACCAAGAAATGCCACACCATTCTGACGGATGAATTTACAATCTGAAAAGTTGATCTCAATATCTTTTTTATCGTGATAATGATTCCAGATAGAAATGAGTTGTTGAAAATCACAGGGTTCGTCATTTATCTTGGGAATGCGAATAATGTCCATAGATTATAATTCCTGATTTAGGGATCCTTGTTTAATGGATTTAACTTAAGTCCGGATCTCTATAATAGATTAACCACTGTTACCTGGACACCTCAGAAATACTCTGTCTTGAGGGCGATTACCCACCTGAGATAATCCCCAATAAAATAAAAAGCTCATACTGTCCATAGAAACTTACCAATAATGAGTATTAGAGATTTTACAGAGCCCTAAAATGATAATAATAATTAATGCCGGCCCAGAAGATCGAGCACCTTGCTATGCCTCATTATTGAGTCTTCAAGGGCAGCACATTCAACTGGAGTAAGCCCATCTACATCCTGATCACGGAATTCAGAGCCAGCAGTAATATCTGTATCAGAGATGATTTTTTCACCATCAGTTAACAGTCCAACTGATTTCATGAATCTCTCTTTAGTATCCAAATCTTTCATTTCTGAGACCCCCATGGCCTGAAAATATTATATATGTATCCCCATATGAACATGCAATCCACAAACCTTCATGCATAACCCCGATCCAGCGTCTCCTGGCTCTCCTCATTCAGCCCAATGACATACACCGATTTCCCATGCTGCTGGTAGCGGTGGATGACACGGGTGATGGCCTCGACCCCTGACTGGTCCCAGATGTGTGAGTGCGAGAAGTCAATCTGGATCCTCTCAGGGTCTTTGGTGTAGTCGAAAAGCTCCATAAAGGCCGACATCGTGCCAAAGAAGAGCTGGCCCTTCATGGTATAAACCTTAACGCCGTCCTCCCTCAGGCTGGAAGTCGCTGATATGACCGAGATTTTCCATCCAAATATGAGGGCCGCGAGGATGACACCTGCGATGACACCCTTTGCAAGGTCATGGGTGTAGACCACGATTGCGACAGTCAGGAGCATGACAGCAGCGTCCCCCCTTGGGATCTTTCCGAGATCCCTGATGGACTGCCACTCAAAGGTGCCCACAGCGACCATGATCATGACACCCACCAGTGCGGCCATCGGGATCAGGGCCACTATATCTCCAAGAACGACAATCAGAAAGATAAGGAACAGACCGGCGACCAGGGTGGAGAGCCGGCCTGAACCGCCTGACCTGATGTTGATGACAGACTGACCTATCATTGCACAGCCTGCCATGCCGCCAAAGAAACCGGCCACACAGTTCGCGAGCCCCTGACCCCTGACTTCACGGTTCTTGTCACCCGTAGTCTCGGTCATCTCATCTATGATAGAGGCAGTCAGGAGTGACTCCAGAATCCCGACTATGACGAGTGTCGCTGAGTATGGCAGGATGATCAGCAGGGTCTCGAGGGTCAGCGGCACAGCTGGCAGGTGGAAGAGCGGGAGTGTTTTGGTGATCTCGCCCATCCCGCCCACAGTGAGGACATCGATGTGCAGTGCAATGGCGGCGGCTGTCACAGCCACGATAGCGAAGAGGGCCGGCGGCACGGCCTTTGTGATGCGGGGGAGCAGTACAATGATTGCAAGAGTCACTGCCACCAGGATATAGACCGCAGGCGGGGCCCCGATGATGAATGGCAGCTGGGCTATGAAGATCAGTATGGCCAGGGCATTGACGAAGCCCAGCACCACAGAGTATGGTATGAACCTGATGAATCGCCCCACATTCAGGACGCCAAGGGCGAACTGCATGATACCTGTCAGGATGGTCGCCGCAAGCAGGTATTCAAGACCATAGTCACGGACCAGGATAACCATGACAAGGGCCATCGAGCCTGTGGCTGCGGAGATCATCCCTGGCCGGCCGCCAGCGAAGGCGATGACCACGGCGATGCAGAAGGAGGCATACAGCCCGACCATGGGGTC
>Ga0265294_10005430_pt1 | contig 15556 bp, 13 predicted proteins | sample MunlanPumphouse3_FD_192504 | JGI IMG/M metagenome (GOLD analysis project Ga0265294, IMG submission 192504) | Groundwater microbial communities from a municipal landfill in Southern Ontario, Canada - Pumphouse #3 | ecosystem: Environmental > Aquatic > Deep subsurface > Groundwater | place...
CTTAGTCGAGTTTGAGAACTGCAAGAAAGGCCTTTTGCGGTACTTCCACATTCCCGATTTGCTTCATCCTCTTCTTCCCTTTTTTCTGTTTCTCCAGTAACTTTCGTTTTCTCGTGATATCACCACCATAACACTTGGCAGTAACGTCTTTTCTGACAGCCTTCACCGTTTCCCTGGCAACGATTTTGGCCCCGATGGCAGCCTGTATGGCGATATCAAACTGCTGACGCGGTATCAGCTCCTTAAGCTTTTCACACATTCGACGTCCAAGCGTTTCAGCATTACTCACATGGGTAAGACAGGAGAGGGCATCGACCGGTTCCCCGTTCAGAAGAATATCCAGTTTGGCCAGTTTTGATTCGCGGAATCCGTTGGTGTGGTAGTCAAAGGAAGCATAACCTTTGGAAATGCTTTTCAATCGGTCATAGAAGTCGATTACAATCTCACCCAAAGGCATGTCAAACAAGATTTCAACGCGATTGCCTGAAATGTATTCCTGTTTCACCAACTCACCGCGTTTGCTCAGGCAAAGCGTCATGATGTTGCCCAGATAATCGGTGGTGGTAATGACAGATGCCCTGATATAAGGCTCTTCAATCTTTTCAATCAGCGTGAAGTCGGGAAGACCGGAAGGATTGTGGACATCTATAACGTCCCCTTTTTTATTGGTGACGAGATACTGAACGTTGGGTACGGTAGTGATCACATCCATGTCAAATTCTCTATCGAGTCTTTCCTGTACGATTTCCATGTGAAGCAAGCCAAGGAATCCGCAGCGGAATCCAAATCCCAAAGCCAGGGAAGATTCGGGCTGGAAAGTCAGGGATGCATCGTTCAACTGCAATTTTTCCAGGGAGGAACGAAGATCTTCAAAATCTTCAGGATCAATGGGGTAAACACCGGCGAAAACCATAGGTTTCACTTCCTGAAATCCTTCAATGGCTTTTATGCAAGGCCTCTTTACATGTGTGATGGTATCGCCGACCTTCACTTCTTTGGAGGTCTTGATGCCGGAAATGATATAGCCGACGTCTCCGAAGCTCAATTCATCACGGGGAGACATGACCATTTTCAAGACCCCGATCTCATCCGCATTATATTCCTTTTTCGTTGCAAAGAACTTGACGAAGTCATTGGTGTGGATGGTTCCGTTCACAATCTTGAAATAGGCTATGATTCCACGAAAAGAATTGAAGACGGAATCAAATATCAAGGCTTGCAGGGGCGCATCAGGGTCTCCTTTTGGCGCAGGTACACGATTGATGATGGCTTCCAGGATTTCAGGGATGCCTTCGCCTGTTTTTCCGCTGGCTCGTATAATTTCCTCGCGTTTGCAGCCGAGAAGTTCGATGACTTGGTCTTCAACTTCTTCAGGCATGGCACTTTCGAGGTCTATCTTGTTTAGTACCGGAATGATTTCCAAATCATTTTCAATGGCCATGTAAAGGTTCGAAATGGTCTGGGCTTGAATACCCTGAGATGCGTCAATGATCAATAAAGCTCCTTCACAGGCTGCGATGGAACGTGATACTTCATAGGAAAAATCCACATGCCCCGGGGTGTCAATCAAATTTAACAGATATTTTTCACCTTCATGGGTGTATTCCATCTGGATGGCGTGACTTTTAATGGTGATCCCACGTTCCCTTTCGAGATCCATGTCATCCAGCATTTGGTTTTCAGTGATGGCGATGGTGTGGGTGAATTCCAGCAAACGGTCTGCCAGTGTACTTTTACCATGATCGATGTGAGCAATGATACAGAAATTTCGAATGTGCTTCATTAAGAAAGTCGCATGAGGTTGTTATAATTTACAAATTTACAATATTTAGAGTGAAGACAGACTATCTGACTGCGAAATTTTCGTATTTTTGTCCTAAATAAAGTACAGAATATGACAGTTTCCGAGGTCTCGAAACTTTATGAGCGTATTATATATCAAATACTTCATCTCAATCTGAGAGAAGCATTTTCCAATCTGGGCTATTTGATTCAGCTGAATGAATTTGGCTTGGCTTATGATCAGTTGACAGAGATGGAAACCAATTATCGTTATATGCTCAAATATAGATTGGAAGGCTATCCTGACCCCGAAAGGGAGAAGGTGTCTTTAAATCTTCAGAAAAAGGCCATGGAGCTTACGGATGAATCCTTTCATCTTTGGATGACCAAAAATTCTTCCGATTTCTATTATGATAGAATTCGGATAGACAGAGTCAGCGGTGGTGAATCTTTACCGCAGTTGCTTCAGGATATCAGACAGTCCGGAGAAAAGCAGATGATGATAGAACTGGTGGAAGATGCTGAATCCAAGACTGTTCAGATGTTACAGGTGGCTCGTTTCAGAGAGCGGGCGACTGTTGGCATTTTTTACAAAGTTTGGATTTCTACGTGTTGGAAAAGGTCAGATTTCGCAGTGATGGACGAATTGTTCAAGGATTCTGCTTTGTTTGATTATGAAAAGTCACTGATTGTGTCAGCCATCCTTCTGTCTTTGCAGAAACGCATGGATCATGAGAAAATGATTCTACTGATAGATTTATGCTTCCATGAACAGCCTGAAATTTCCCAGCGGGCTCTGGTCGTTCTTGTCTTATCACTCTATCAATATGATGAACGGCTTACTTTTTACCCGGAAATTATTCAAAGACTGGCTGTGGCTATGGAGAACCAGAAGTTTCAGGAGTCTATGGTCAGGGTCTTTTATCAGTTGATTCGTTCCAAAGATACTGAGAATGTTACAAAACGTATGCAGGAAGAAATCCTTCCGGAAATGACCAAATTCGGATCGACCATTCAAGATAAGATGCGAAATGGGGAGGGAGATGACCAGTCAGATGAATTTAACCCGGACTGGAAACACATGATGGAAAATACGGAATTTTCAGTAAAGATGCAGGAATTCTCTGATATGCAACTGGAAGGGATTGATGTGTATATGAGTACTTTCTCCGGCCAAAAGAACTTTTCGTTTTTCCAGGAAATGGCCAACTGGTTCTTGCCGTTTTATCCGTCACATTCCAGCCTCTCGGATTTGTTTGAGACGAATCGACTGGAAGGTACCAGTGTGTTGGATGCCGTTCTGAAATCAGATTATTTGTGTTCTTCGGATAAATATTCCTTCTGTTTCAATATCTTGCAGATTCCCGCTTCCTACAGAAGTGCCATGTCTGCTCAATTAGGGGCAGACAGTGAAGCTTATGAAGAAATCAAGAAAACAGAAATGGGTCTGAATTCACAATTTAAACTGGAACAGGCCTCCAACCGGTATATTCAGGATTTGTACCGTTTCTTCAATCTTTTCAATAGAAAACATGATTTTATAAACGTTTTTTCTTTGCCTCTTGATTTGCACAATACGAAAAGCCTTGGGGTTTATCTGAAATCTGAGAATGCTTTGAGGCGAATCGGTTTGCTTTATTTTAAAAATAAGAATTTCAATCAAGCACTGGCTGTGCTTGACCTTTTGCTTGCCATTCATCCGACAGATGCTGAACTACATCAGAAAAGAGGCTACTGCCTGCAACAGCTTAATCAGAAAAGTTTGGCTCTTGATGCCTATTTACAAGCAGATCTGATACAACCGGACAGCCTTTGGACGCTCAAACGTATTGCTGCGAGCTATCGCCATCTAAAAAATCCAGCCAAGGCTCTTGAATATTATAAAAGGGCAGAGTCTCTGGATCCTGACAATATCATTTTGACACTGAATATCGGCCATTGTTTGGTCGAATTGGAAGACTTTGCAGAAGCTTTGAATTACTATTTCAAGGCGGAACTTTTGTCTGAAGGATCGCCCAAGACCTGGAGGCCGATAGCCTGGTGTTCATTCATTTGCAAGAAATATGACCAGGCTGGGAAATACTACGAAAAAATTCTGCAAAACAATCCACAGATCAATGACTATCTGAATGCAGGACATCTTGAATGGTGCAAAGGCTTTCCGAAACAGGCCATGGCATTATACAAACGCGGGATTCATGCAACCCAGACCCTTGTGCCCGATTTCCTTGAGCTTTTCAGAAAAGATGCGGATGAACTTGTCAGGCAAGGTCTCCATCCGGATGATATCGCTTCTGTACGGGATGAACTTTTATACGAACTTGAAGAATAAGACCTCATGAGAAAATTTGTTTCAGGATTTATTATTTGCCTGTTTTCTTTGTCTGCTTTGGCAGCAGAATCTGACTCATCTGTGGTTTTCAAGGCTTCATTTCTGAAGCATGAGGTTCAAAGTTATGAGGTATCCAGAACTTTATATTCATTGCAGAAAAAAGATACGATCTCCTATGAACGTATCAGCTTCAGAGCTGATGTGTACGTCAAAGATTCCACTGAAGATTATGATGTGCTTTTATGGCGATTTTCCAAATTTTCAATCAATACGGATGATCAGTGTTTAAAACAATTGATAGAACTGGCAAAACCAGTTGAAATCAGTTGCCGGATATCCAAACCAGGCGTATTGATGGAATTTTTGGATGGAGAGAAGGTGTCGACCTGTTTGGAAGAAGCCTTGCCGCAAGTGCTGGCTCCATTTGCCAATCAACAAGGAAGCATTGCACGTGCTCAGGTGGCACATATTTACGATATGCGGGAAACACTTGAAACTTTGATGCTGAGGTCTGTCAATCTATTTCTTCAGGTTTACGGTTTGGGATATACACTTGGTGAAATCGTTGATGTGCCGACCGAAGTGAATAGTCCGTTCTCATCGAAACCGATTAAAGGCATCATCCGTAAGAAATTGACCAAAATCGACTCTGAAAACCATCTGGCAGTCTTATCCTCCGCCACTTTTTTAGACAATGATGCCTTGAAGAAAGCTATAAAAGAATACCTGCATTTGGATTCAATACCGCAAGGATATTTAAATCAGGAAAATATGGGTAGTGTTGTCATGGACTTGACGACAAGCTGGCCGCTTTGGACTTTTGAACAGCGTGAAACGAGAACAGGCGATAATAAATATGGAGAATTGGTTGAGATACAATATATAAGCTTGATTCCTTAGTACTTAATATTATACCTATGAAATTGTCAGACATCATACTGAATTAGCAACCATTTAATCATTCGGACTATGAAAAAAGAAATGCAAGGAAATGCGCCCTCAGGAGTTGTTTACTTTTTTGGTTTCATTGGTGCGGCCGTCTATTACATCATGCACGCGACTTGTTTTTGGGCCGGAGTGCTCGGCTTTCTCAAAGCTATCGTCTGGCCGGCCTTTTTGGTTTTTGAAGCGATGAAGCAGCTTGGTATGTAAATGCGAAAGAATGGAGTTGAACTTGTTGAAGAGTTCACACATCATTCTGTATTTTATCACCTTATTAATTGCTGAAATTGCTTTTGTGGCGAGCAAACAACTTGTTGGCCAAGAGGTGTGTCGAGGTGTGCGAAACCTTTTATTTCCCAATGATAATAGTTCTGCTAACGACGTAGTCTTCAGTTGATAAATATTCATAAGGTTGTTTGTTCTGGTCATTGATTATGAATCCTCCTCTTTTATCGAAGGGAAGCTGTTCCTAAAAGTGAATAGGGAAAAGATGGTGGCAGCTTATGTCAGGAACATAAAGCTCTTGGGCTACTCGATTATTAAAACCGGACCTTACATTTCCGGGCCTCTGCCAAATCCGCCATGACCTCCGAAACCACCGCGATGGCCTTGCATCATGTCAGCCCCGGTTGCTCCTCCTCCAAATTTGGAAATCCGGTAGGTGAAACTCAGCATGACATAGGTTGTCAGTGTATTATAACGGCTTAATTCTCTGAAATTTTCCCCGATTGTTTCCCTGATATTGAGCTTTTGATGAAGTATATCATACATTTTCAGGGAAATGGTCCCTTGCTTCTTGAATACGGATTTATCAACGGATGCGTTCCAAACCAGTTCATTTTGGTCGAAGCTTGAGTATCCCTGATGCGTGGTGTAGCTGATATCATTTGAAACAGTGAAGCTATACGGCAAGTGCAGATTGACATTGCCTGCCCCTGTCCAATCTTTCGTTTCCTGACTCTTGTCCAGGCTCAGATTGTTTTGTGCCTTGCTGTAATTGACAGATCCGCGGGCACCAATTTCAATCACGTCTGTTGTAAAAGTCAGAGATAAACTTTCACTGGCATTTTTTGTCTGTGTATTGCTCAAATAGCCCAATCTCAGCAGAGTGCTGTCTCCAGAAACATAAGGGGAAGAAACGCTTCTATCCGAGTATCCGTATTTCTGGGTGTATCCCACTTCTGAACGGGTATTGAACTGTAATCTGTTCTTAATGATAGGTGTATTGAACATGATGTTTGCCCTTACATTGTAAGGAGCTTTTTTTGAGTTGACGGTCTGACTGTACTCTTTACCGGTTGCATTGTAAATGCTGTTTGAAACCAATGCGTCTTTGGTGATGGATCCACCTAAACCGACATTGAAAGAAGAATAGCGTGTAGCATTGAAACTGGAGTACATCAAACGGAGGCTTTGGTCAAATGATGGGTTCAAGGAAGGATTTCCCATCGTTTCATTCATCAGGTTGTTGTTGTTTCTGACCGGTTGCATTTGTTCGATGCTGGGTTGATTGGTACGGCCGCGGTATTCGAGGCGGGCGAATTTTTTTCTACCGAGATTATATCTGAACTGAGCGGATGGAGCATAATTGACGACCTCATTTTTTCTGTCAAGTATTTCTCCGTTTTTATAATAGGAGGTACTGTATGTCTGAGAAGGCTCGACCTTCATTCCAAGCATATAATTATAACTGGTTTCTTGATGGCGAAAGTTCATCTCCAAAGATTCATTGTAGAAATCATTTTCAAAACGGTTGCTATAAACGGAGTCCAGTGCCGTATAATCGCCATAGCCATCCTTATTGTATTGCAGTTTATCAGAGTTTCTGGTATTTAAACGACCATTTACAGCCGTTTCTATATAATTTTTGAGATTCCATAATGGTTCCACATAAGAAATGCGAATGTTTGCGTTGTATGATTGTGATTTATTGGTGGCTCGCTGATCAATATTAATGATTGTGTCCGTTGTTATCTTATTGGACTTATTGAAACCTTCACTGTCAGAATTGCTCAATGAACCACCGACATTGATGGTGAAGGCCCTTCCTTTTTTGATTTTTGATTTGCGGTTCAGGATTACGTTCATGCTGGCGTCCAATCCATGACTATTGTTGCTGTTGCTTGAATTTCCCCAACTGATGCTGTCTCCTTCAGAAAAATATTCATATTTGCTACTGTTTCCCGAAATTCCTTTGTTCGCACCTATATTAGGCTGAACGATCAAAGTTGTCAGAGAATCGGGATTCCACTCCAGTTCAAGACGCACGTTCGCCTGATAGTTTTCTCTCTTCGAGGTCGATTCATTGTTATTGTCATAAGTCACGTCCTTCATCCAACTTTCACGTTCGGATGATGTCTCTGAGGTGTTTGTCGTGTGGTTGTAAGTCCCATCGCCACCCAATTTCAATGTCTTTGAAACTTCCGTATTATTGTTGACGCCGAGATTTTGTATTTCAGTGATACCGTTGATTCCACCGCCCATACCTTGACGTCCTCGTCCGCTTCTTTGGGTGTTTGTGTTGTTTGCTCCGCCGGCAATGGCTGTTTGGGCTTCTCCATTCAATACATTTACAAAGGCATTGTTATCGTATCTGAAGTCTCCGTCAATGTCCTGGCCTCCGCCGGCAGTAATGTTACCGAAGATTCCTTTCTTGCGGTTTGCCTTGATGGTGAGGTTGATGATTCTTTCTGTATTTTCATCTTCGAATCCTGTCAATTGAGCCATGTCGGATTTTTGGTCGACAACCTGCACTTTATCAACCATGTCTACAGGGATGTTTTTTGTTGCCATTTGGATATCGTCACCAAAGAACTTTTTACCGTCTACGCGAACCTTTTTAATTTCTTCGCCATTGACGGTGATTTTTCCTTCGGAGTCTACAACAACTCCGGGCAATTTTTTAAGAAGATCTTCCACAATGGCATTTTCGGCGGTTTTAAAGGCTGATGAATTGTATTCGATGGTATCCCCCTTTACAGCCATTTGAGCTGTCATTCCGGTGACTTGCACTTCCTTGAGATATTTATCGGTGGCTTCCATTAAAAGATTTTTAAGAATGATGGATTTGCCGGCCATGGAAACGTTTTTGTAGAGATTGTCATATCCAAGAAAGCGAACTTCAATGATATAATTTCCATCCTTCACTTTGGAGAGTGAAAAAGAGCCTCTGTCGTCTGTCTGACAACCTTGGACCAAGGTCGAGTCATTCAAGTTGAGCAACCGGATGGTTGCCATTTCGATGCCTCCTTCATTTTTCTTGTCTAAAACTTTACCTTGAATGCTATGTTGAGCAAAGGTTGAAATACTGATTGTGGTCAGTAAAAGAATAAGTGCGTAAAATCGTTTCATATTGCGATTTGTTCTTTATGACGGTCTAATGACCATATTTTTTATGAATCCCAAATTCTTAAATTTCCAATTTATACGGAAGTTTGATAGGCATTATTTAAAATGGTTTAATGCGGTTAGGTCAATATTCATAAAATTCAGTTAAAATGGAGAAAAGATTATTCTTCTTAAAGTTGTATTTTGAAATATTATTAAAAGCCCTGCAAAATTTATGGCTTTTTACAACATTTGAATTAACTTTGCAAAGATATGCGGAAAAATTTATGCGGATTCAAGCAGACGGCATGTGTGCTTTTTCCCTCGGTAAACGGCCATCTATGATATTACTTAAACTTAATTTATAATATATATTTTATGAAGACTAATTATGAAATCCGTTATGCATCACATCCGGCTGATGCCAAAAGTTATGACACAACACGTTTGCGCAAAGAATTTCTGATAGAGACACTTTTTGTTGCCAACGAGGTGAATATGGTATATTCGATGTTTGATCGTATGGTTGTTGGTGGCGCAAAACCGGAAAGTGAAAGTCTGAAGCTGGAAGCCATCGATCCCCTGAAAGCACCTTGCTTTTTACATCGTCGTGAACTCGGTATTTTTAATGTCGGTCTTGGAGAAGGCATAGTTAAAGTCGGTGACCAAAGTTTTGAACTGAAATACAAAGAAGCTTTGTATTTAGGTGCTGGTGATCGTGAAGTGTTTTTCGAAAGCAAAGACGCTAAAAATCCGGCCAAATTTTATTTCAACTCTTTGGTAGCCCACAAGAACTATCCTGATAAAAAAATCACTAAAGAAGACGCTGTACGCGTTGAATTGGGTACTCTTGAAGGTTCAAACCATCGCAACATCAACAAAATGATTGTAAATCAAGTGCTTCCTACATGTCAACTTCAGATGGGTATGACAGAATTGGCCCCCGGTAGTGTTTGGAATACCATGCCTGCTCATATTCACAGCCGTCGTATGGAAGCTTATTTTTATTTTGAAGTTCCTGAAGAAGATGCAGTCGTGCATTTCCTTGGCGAACCGACAGAATCCCGTCACATCTGGATGAAGGGTGATCAAGCTGTTTTCTCTCCCGAATGGTCTATTCACTCAGCTGCTGCAACCTCCAATTATACCTTTATCTGGGGTATGGGTGGTGAAAACCTGGATTATGGCGATCAGGATTTTTTCAAAAATACAGAACTGAAATAATTTAATTTTTCCTAAAATTGTAATCAATGAATAAATTTTCATTAGAAGGTAAGATTGCCCTTGTAACGGGTGCTTCCTATGGTATTGGTATGGCTATTGCCAAAGGTTTTGCCGAATCAGGTGCAACCATCATTTTCAACGATATCAAAACTGATTTGGTAGAAAAAGGTTTGGCAGAATATGAGAAATGTGGTATCAAGGCTCATGGTTATGTTTGTGATGTAACCGATGAAGATGCTGTAAATGCCATGATTGCCCGGATAACCAAAGAAGTTGGTGTCATCGACATTTTGGTTAACAATGCCGGTATCATCAAACGTATTCCTGCGCTCGAAATGAAAGCCTCTGAATTCCGTCAGGTCATCGACATCGATCTGAATGGCCCATTCATCGTTTCAAAGGCTGTTGCTCCTGGAATGATTGCCAAGAAAAAAGGTAAAATCATCAATATTTGTTCCATGATGAGTGAACTCGGTCGTGAAACAGTATCCGCTTATGCTGCTGCAAAAGGTGGTTTGAAAATGCTGACCAAAAACCTCGCCTCAGAGTGGGGAGAATTCAACATTCAGGTCAACGGCCTTGGCCCGGGTTATATCGAAACACCGCAAACGGCTCCGCTTCGTGTTCCGGGACATCCTTTCAACGAATTCATCATTTCCAAAACCCCGGCTGCAAGATGGGGGACGACCGCCGACCTTCAAGGTCCTGCAATCTTCCTGGCATCCGATGCTTCCGACTTTGTAAACGGACATATTCTGTACGTCGATGGCGGTATCCTGGCTTACATTGGGAAACAACCCAAATAATATTCTATAAAGAATTAAAAACAATAACGGATGTCATCTCTTCGTGGGACGGCATCCGTTTCTTCAAAAATCGGCCAAATACTTTTCCTATGAAGAATCATCTTTTTCTATTATTATTTGTGTTACTTTTTGCTTCGTGCAATGGTAAAGTGGAAATCTCTGTTTTCAACAATTCTGAGGTAGACAGAGTTCATGAAATGGTTGAAATTTGCCTCTGCGAACTCACCAATTTTGATCCTTCAAAACTGGTCATTTTGGATCCGGATGGTAAGCAAGTGCCTTATCAGGTATTGTATAAAGGAGAAGATACGCCCCAGGTTCTTATTTTTCCCGTCACTCTAAAGGCAGGAAAGGAAGCTACCTTTATTGTCAAGGAAGGTAAACCTGAACAGTTTACAGCAAAAACAAAGGTGCGCTTTGTCCCTGAACGAAAAGATGATATTTCCTGGGAAAACGACAGAATCGGATTTCGTATGTACGGACCGGCTTTGGCTAATGAAAATCCAAGCAATGGTGTAGACGTATGGTTGAAGAGAACCAGTGAATTGGTTTTTGAAAAATGGTACAAAAACGATATCTCTCAAAAAGCATCCTATCATCAGGATCATGGTGAAGGTCTTGACTGTTATAATGTCGGACATACTCTGGGCTGTGGCGGCATTTGCCCGATCGTTAACGATTCTTTATATATCGGACGTTATTTTGACCGCTATAAGATCTTGGATAATGGACCACTTCGTTCATCTTTTCTATTGTATTATGATTTTGTGTCTTACGGTAGCAAGAATCTGAAAGCTGAACTTTTAATCACCATTGATGCAGGGTCACCATTGAATGAAGCTGTTATCAGATATACAGGTGATACCACCAACATTCAACTTGCCGCCGGTATTTTCTTGCAAGATACAGTCCAGACTGTAGCTGGAAGTACAACCCAGGGATTCATCGGTTATGCAGAAGATGCTTTTGCACAGGGCACGAAGACGTCAGCCGGACGTCGTTATGAAGGTGTAGTCTTTGACGCTCCTGTCGTTGCTGTCAAACAACTTCAGAATCATTTGATCGGAATTTCCAACTATAAGGTCGGTGAACCATTCAGATATTATTTTGGTGCAGGTTGGAATAAATTTGGGATTAAAAAAGATTCTGATTGGTTTAGCCTTTTGTCCGATAAGCGCATAGCACTATCACAACCGCTAAAAGTAAAGATTCTTAAATAATTGATCTTTTTTAGACACTATTATAAATTAACCATAATTAACGAGGGTGCTTCAAAGTCTGAGGCATCCTCGTTTTGTTCGTACATCTATCTGAGATCAAACTCAAATATTCAATTCCCGGAAGCTTAAAATTTTTCCGAAAAACCTTCTTTTTTTGCCAAATATGTTATAGAACATGGCTTTTGGAATACCATGAATAAAAATAAGTGTTAGTTTTACACGAATTATTTTATTCATGTTTCTTAAATATTTTTAGTCATGAGAAAGATCTTTGTGTTGGCTTCTTTGTCTGTTATATTATTGACGGCTGGCTGTTCTAAAACGGAAATAACCAAATCCGGTTTGAAGAAAACAGATTTTCAAACAGAAATTGACGGAAAGAAAAATGATCTGTATGTTTTGACCAACAAAAACGGTATGGAAGTTTGCATGACCAATTTTGGTGCCCGCATTGTTTCCATCTTTGTTCCGGATAAGGATCATGTTTTTGCTGATGTTGTTCTCGGATTTGATTCAATTGGAGGATACCAAAATCATAAATCGGATTTTGGAGCGTTTATCGGTCGCTACGGCAACCGGATCAACAAAGGCAAGTTTGTCCTTGACGGGGTGGACTATCAGCTTGAGACCAATAACTTTGGTCATTGTTTGCACGGTGGTCCAAAAGGATTTCAGTATTGCATGTTTGATATCAAGCAAATAAACGATCAAACGTTGGAGGTTTCATATATTTCTGCTGATGGTGAAATGGGGTTCCCAAGCCGGTTGACTGCCAAAGCTGTTTATACCCTGACCGATGACAATGCCATTGATATTAAATATGAAGCAACTACAGACAAACCGACCATTGTCAACCTGACGAATCATTCTTACTTCAACTTATCGGGCAATCCCGGGAAAACCATCTTGAATCAGCTGTTGATGCTCAATGCTGATGGTTATACCCCCATTGACAGCACATTCATGACCACAGGAGAAATTGCGCCTGTATGTTGCACACCGATGGATTTTAGAAAACCAACCAAAATAGGAGAACGCATCAACAACTATGATTTTCTTCAGTTGAAAAACGGCAATGGTTATGATCATAACTTTGTTTTGAATACGGCAAGACAGGATACTGTTCCGGCTGCATGCATCGTAGATCCTGAAAGTGGGCGAACCCTTGAGGTCTATACCGATGAACCTGGAATTCAGGTCTATACAGGTAATTTTTTGGATGGTACAGTCACAGGGAAAAAAGGCATTGTTTATCAACAGCGTACCGCTATCTGTTTGGAAACACAACATTTTCCGGATAGTCCGAATAAAGCAAACTGGCCATCCGTGGTACTTCGTCCTGGAGAAAAATATACCAGCCATTGTATTTACAAATTTGGTGTCATGTCTAAGGAATGTATAACCAAGTGTAAGGAAAATGGTACTGTCAATCAGGATAGTTGCAGTAAAAAGAACAGCTGTTGCAAGGACAAAAAAGCAGGGGTTGGATGCTGCAAAAAACTAAATTAGCCAAATAGATTCAAAATAATAAGCTTAAAAACCATGAAAAAAGATTCTTCAGCTCCTGAGAATCTATCAGGATTGTGCCGTGAGGATTTTCAAAAAACGGTTAACGGTAAAAATACCGACTTGTATTTTTTGAAAAATGGAAAAATGGAAATTGCTGTGACTAACTATGGTTGTGCTGTGGTTGCTATGATGGCCCCTGATCGTCATGGAGATTATGCCAGTGTTGTGTTGGGACATGATTCCATTGAGCATGTCATTCATAGCCCGGAACCATTCTTAGGTACAACCATTGGCCGTTATGGAAACCGTATAGCCAAAGGAAAGTTTACCCTCAATGGAAAAGAATATAACCTTACCATCAATAATGGGCCGAATTCATTGCATGGTGGGCCAAAAGGTTATCATGCTGTTGTATGGGATGTTATTTGTTTCAGCGAATCGTCTGTGGATTTTACCTATACATCTCCTGATGGGGAAGAAGGCTTTCCTGGGAATCTGGTGATCAATATGTTGTATACTCTGACGAAGGATAACGAATTTGTCATCAGATACAAAGCCACGACCGATCAATCAACTCCAATAAACCTGACCAACCACGCATTCTTTAATCTGGCAGGAATTTCAAATCCAAGTCCTGCAGTGACAAACAACATACTGACCATCAATGCGGATTTTTTTATTCCGATTGATGAAGTTTCCATCCCTACCGGAGAAATCCTCAAAGTGGAAGGAACTCCGATGGATTTTCGTACACCGACTGTTGTGGGAGAAAGAATTGATGCCCAACATAAACAAACCATTTTTGGTGCCGGTTACGACCATTGCTATGCTTTGAAAAAATCTTATGCAAAGGAACTCTCCTTTGCTGCAAAATGCATCGAACCGCTTAGCGGGCGTGTTTTGGAAGTATACACCACAGAACCTGGCATTCAACTTTATACTGGAAACTGGTTGAACGGATTTTCAGGTGCTCATGGTGCAACATTCCCTAAACGCAGTGCCATCTGTTTCGAAGCCCAGCATTTTCCTGATACGCCTAATCAGGCTCAATTCCCGGCTAGCATTCTCAATCCTGGTGAAACATATACACAAACGACAGTCTATAAGTTTGGCATTGAATAAACATAAATAACACCTAAAACCTGATCATGAAAGATATTGAAGATACCCTATCGGCTAATATCTATTATTTTCAGCAGTTTCTGTGCAAGAAATCACAAATTGAAACGAGCATGTTTGTAAAACGTTCAGGTTTATAATAAAATGGACATGCGAGTTCTATAGGTCCTTAGACGAAAAAATGATTATTGTAAACTATTAAAAATAAAGATTATGGAAATTGAATATGTAAAAAGTCGCTTCAAAAAGCATTTTGATGGTTCGGAAGGTTCAGTATATGCTTCACCAGGTCGTATTAACCTGATTGGCGAACACACAGACTATAATGGAGGTTTTGTATTTCCCGGTGCCATAGATAAAGGAATGGTGGCAGAAATCAAGATCAACGGAACAAATAAAGTCCGAGCCTATTCTATTGATATGAAAGACTACGTAGAATTCGGATTGAACGAAGAAGATGCCCCACATGCAAGCTGGGCAAGATATATTTTTGGCGTTTGCCGTGAAATGATTAAACGTGGTGCAAAAATACAGGGCTTCAATACGGCTTTTGCCGGTGATGTACCTCTTGGAGCAGGAATGTCATCATCCGCTGCATTGGAAAGCACCTATGCTTTTGCTTTGAATGACCTGTTTCATTGCGGCATTGATAAATTTGAACTGGCTAAGATCGGTCAGGCAACGGAACACAATTATTGCGGTGTCATGTGTGGAATCATGGACCAGTTTGCTTCTGTATTTGGTAAAGCCGGAAGCTTGATTCGTCTCGATTGTCGTTCACTGGAATATAAATATTATCCATTTAATCCAAAAGAGTATAAACTTGTTTTATTGGATACAGTTGTCAAACATGAACTTGCATCATCAGCCTACAACAAACGCCGTCAATCTTGCGAAACCGCAGTTGCCGCCATTCGTCAGAATCATCCGGAAGTGGAATTTCTTCGTGATGCAACCATGGAAATGTTGAAAGAAGTAAAATCTATTATTTCCAAAGAGGATTTCATGCGCGCAGAATATGTGATTGAAGAAGTTCAACGTGTTCTTGATGTTTGTGATGCTTTGGAAAAAGATGATTATGAAACAGTTGGCAAAAAAATGTATGGCACCCATGATGGTATGAGCAGACTATACGAAGTAAGCTGCGAAGAGCTTGATTTCCTGAATGATTGCGCCAAAAAGAATGGTGTAACCGGCTCGCGTGTCATGGGTGGTGGCTTCGGTGGCTGTACCATTAACCTTGTAAAGGATGAATTGTATGAAGCTTTTATCTCTGATGCAAAAGAGTCTTTTAA
>Ga0265294_10005431_pt1 | contig 15553 bp, 9 predicted proteins | sample MunlanPumphouse3_FD_192504 | JGI IMG/M metagenome (GOLD analysis project Ga0265294, IMG submission 192504) | Groundwater microbial communities from a municipal landfill in Southern Ontario, Canada - Pumphouse #3 | ecosystem: Environmental > Aquatic > Deep subsurface > Groundwater | place...
GCGGCATTTGCATGTTTTGTGTCGCTCATAGAGCGACTACTACACATGCGTTGCACTGCGCAATGCAAGAGCTGCCATTTGGTGTAGTAGCCGCTCTATGAGCGGCATTTGCATGTTTTGTGTCGCTCATAGAGCGACTACTACACATGCGTTGCACTGCGCAATGCAAGAGCTGCCATTTGGTGTAGTAGCCGCTCTATGAGCGGCATTTGCATGTTTTGTGTCGCTGGTAGAGCGCATGCCAATCGGGTGATTAACGAACCGAAGCTGTAGGGCGCGGGCCGTGAACGCGCTGGCAAAGCGACAGCGCAGTGCAGTGCGAGCTGTAAGCTGCCAGGTGGCACTCCACAAACGGTTGTCACGGCCCGCGGCTACAGTGCAGCGCAAGCTGTAAGGAACGCACCAGCCGAATTGCAGGCAAACTTTGTCGTAAACTTTGTCGGAAATAAATGAGCGAGAAGGATCGACAAAGTTTGCGACAAAGTGATCGAGTTAAAGGCAAGAAAACAAGTTTTTAGACGAACATAAAAGGTGAATTATGACCCACATCTATCTCTACGGCCCGCCGGGCAGCGGTAAATCCACAGTCGGCAAGCTTTTGGCTGAGCGGCTCGCACTACCCTTTGTTGACATCGACAGTGTGATTGAGAGTCAGGCTGGAAAAAAAATCGCGCAGATCTTTGAGCAAGATGGCGAAGGACAATTCCGCAATTTGGAGAGCACCGCACTCCGCACTGTGGCCTCCGAGTCCACTGCTGTCATCGCGCTGGGCGGCGGTGCTCTGCTACACCCTGAAAACCGTCAATGCGCTGAAGAGAGCGGTACCGTGCTGTGTTTCACAGCTGATTTCGAGACACTGCAGGCGCGGGTGAACCGCGCTCCAGGCCAGCGCCCGTTGATCAAGCACGAAGGCGCACCCGGGCAAGTTGAGAGTCCACTGAAGAAGCTGCTAGAAAAACGCAAGGCACATTACCAGTCATTTCCCTTGAATCTGCCAATCTCCGAGATACCAGCTGAGAGAACCGCAGACAACGCGCAGATGGTTCTGGGGCGTTACAGGGTCAGCGGTATGGGCAGCCCATACAATGTCTATGTTGGCGATGGTTTAACGGATAAAACCGGAGAGCTTTTTGTTGAGGCCGGGCTTGGTTGTAAGTGTGTGATTGTGGGAGATTCAAACACCGTTCCGCTTTACGGCCAGCGGGTGGCGGCAGCGCTGGGAAAGAACGGGGTTGGATGCAAGCTGGTTACAATTCCAGCGGGGGAGAGTCATAAGACAATCGCAACCGTTGTTACGCTTTGGAAAGCGTTCATGGAGGCGGGCATTGAGCGCGGCGACACTGTGATCGCCTTGGGCGGCGGTGTCACAGGCGATCTGACAGGTTTTGCGGCAGCCACCTGGTTGCGTGGCGTGCGCTGGGTCAGCATGCCAACCACTCTGCTGGCCATGTGCGACTCTGGACTAGGCGGCAAGACTGGCGCGGATCTGCCGGAAGGCAAGAATCTGATCGGCGCCTTCCACCCCCCGGCCCTTGTGATTGCCGACACTGGGAGCCTGACAACCCTGCCAGTGCGAGAGATCCGATGCGGCCTAGCCGAATCTATTAAGCATGCAGTGATCGCCGATCCTGAGCTGCTCTCATTCCTGCCGCAGTTCGCCTTCTGTAAAACAGAGGCAGACAAGGTAATCTGCGGCCATCTGCAAGGTGCTCCCTGGCTAACACAATTTGTGGCCCGTTCCATGGCAGTAAAGATCCGGGTGATCTGTGAGGATCCCTTTGAGAGAGGGGTGCGCGCATCTCTGAATTTAGGACACACTATTGGACATGGAATTGAAGTCGCAACTAATTTTGAGCTACTGCATGGAGAGGCGGTCGCCATCGGAACTGTGATTGAGGGGGAGATCGCCGTAGAGCTGGGTCTGGCGCAAGCCACGCTGCCGCAAACCTTGGCCGCTCTGTTCGAAAGCGTTGGGTTGCCTGTGGCAATGCCTGCGGGAATTGATAGCGACGCGGTTCTGAGGGCAATTATGCACGACAAAAAAAGGGCTGACGGGATTGTCCGTTTTGCACTGCCTGTTTCCATTGGAAAAGTGCAAACCAAGATTGAGGTGCAAGACCAAGTGTTGCGAAAAAAAATAACCTGTAAGAAATGGTAGGACCAGAGGGACTCGAACCCTCGACCCCAACATTAAAAGTGTCGTGCTCTACCACCTGAGCTATGGTCCCATTTCTTGTGAGAAGAGGGATTTAAACAAAAACAGCATACTCTGTCAATTGATCTTTTTCGTTTTTTTCGGTATAATAAAAAGCTCACAGTTAAATGGCAGGAGTCAGAAGTCAGGAGTCAGGATTCAGAAGTCGGCTACGCCACGAAAAAACGACGGGATAACTCGGCCAAGTAGGTGAAAAAGACAAGGTTCGAGACAAGGTTCGAGACAAGGTTTGAGACAAAGAAAAAGAACTGTGTTGACGCAAAAAACCAGAAACAACTCGGCGGTCGGCTGCATCGGCCCGGGGTTGTAAACGGCATTGGTTGACGATGATGTGCGACGATAGCGGCTGACGATTAAAGTCAACGCTCTAAAAAAATCGTCAACCAGCATCGTCGCCGCTATCGTCAACCAGAGGCGCAGCCGATTTAGACAAGAAATTAAGGACAGATATTACATGACCACTTTCAAAAAAATATTGGCTGATCCTAAGCTTTATTCCACTGAGGTCGAAAAACTGGGGCAATGTAACATTGATTCGCCTGTGCGCAGCCGTGATTTTATTGATGGAGATGAAAGAATTCTTGTCACAGAAAATGTAAAGATTCTGAACCACATCACCAAAAAAATGGGTGGTGTGCAGCCCTCATTCGAAATGGCAGGCGCGCACAAAAAGATTTTTCATGATCCAGCTTGGTCACGTGTTGCGATCCTGACCGCTGGCGGTCTCTGTCCGGGGCTCAATCATGTGATCAAAGGCCTGGTTGAAATTCTATCCTTTGACTATGGAATCAAGACCATCTACGGCATCCGCTATGGATATGCGGGGTTAATCCCGCGCTATGGGTATCAGCCGATCATGCTCAACACCGATAAAGTAGACACCATTCATGAGTGCGGCGGAACAATTCTGGGGTCATCACGCGGGCAGCAGCAGACAAACGAGCTAGTCGATACTCTGGCGCGTATGAACATCAACCTGCTTTTCTGCATTGGCGGCGACGGTTCTCTGCGTTGTGCTTCTGACATAGCCGATGAGTGCAAAGCGCGCACGCTCGCGATAAGTGTTGTTGGCATCCCCAAAACAATCGACAATGATCTGCAGTTCGTTGGGCGCAGTTTCGGGTTTGAAACCGCAGTTGGCGAGGCATCACCGATCATTCAGGCGGCCCATATGGAAGCCAAAGGCACATTCAACGGCATCGGCCTTGTTAAGCTGATGGGGCGCGATTCAGGGTTTATCACCGCCTACGCCTCGCTCTCCAACCCAGTTGTGAATTTCTGCCTTATTCCCGAGCTTGAATTCGATATCGATGGACCAAACGGACTTCTGTGTGCGCTGGAACGCCGCTTTAAATCTGGTAAAGACCATGCTGTGATCGTGGTGGCCGAAGGTGCCGGCCAATCGCACATCGCGAGTACAGAGGTGCGGCGCGACAAATCCGGGAATGTCCTGAAAAAGGATATTGGCGAGTTCCTCCGGATGCGTATCACTGAGCATTTCAAAGCTATCGAAACAGAAACATCGGTCAAATATTTTGATCCAAGCTATGCCATCCGCAGCGTGCCAGCCAAAGGCACGGATGCCATCCGCTGCTATCTGCTGGCCCGTAACGCGGTGCATGCGGCGATGGCGGGGCGCACCAACTGCGTGGTGGGCAATCTAGGAGAGTGGTACACCCTGGTGCCCTCAAAGCTGGCCACCATTGAACGCAACAAGGTTAGGCTGAACGGCGATCTGTGGCGGGCGGTGCTGGATGCAACAGGCCAAACCGCCTACTTGTCCGCTGCCTTTGATTCAAACACTTTGGTGCAATAAGAAACATGAGCGTAACTCCCATAAAGCAAAAGCACTGCGCCATTGTTGGAATCGTTGGCCGCACAAACTCCGGCAAATCCACGCTTCTTAACCTTCTGGTGGGAGAGAAGATCAGTATTGTCAGCCCCACGTCACAGACAACCCGCAATACGGTGCGCGGCATTTTGACAGAGCGGAGAGGTCAGCTTGTTTTTTTAGACACTCCGGGTCTACACAGGTCCGAGGGCCATTTGGGAACGTTGCTCAACCAGATGGCACGTGCCGCCTCCGCCGGGGTTGATATTTTGATGATTGTTTTTGACGGTTCAAAGCGACCTCAGCTTGAGGACGACGGCTGGATGCGCCGAGCGTCAAAAACCGAACAGCAGGTTGTTTTTGTGCTCAACAAGGCGGATAAAAAAAGCTTTTGCCAACAGCCATTCCTCCAGCTCTGGAATGAGATCGTTGCGGAGACAGAGAGCGGCGTGCAGGTGCAGTGGGTTGAGACAAACGCGCTCAATCGAGGTGGTGCGGATGAGCTGTTGGGCTGCCTTTTTTCCATCGCGACGGTCACGGAAGAGTATCTCTTTCCAGCGGATATCATCTCCGACTACCCACGCAAACTCGCGATCGCCGATGTAATACGGGAAAAATTTCTTAAACGACTGCGCGATGAGCTACCCCATGAGCTTGGAATTCTGGTAGAATCAATCGCTGAACATCCCAACCGCTGGAACATCTCCGTAGTTGTCTATGTCAATCGAGCATCACAAAAAGGCATGGTCATTGGCGCGGGCGGGGCGATGCTTAAAATGGTCAGAGAACGAGCCGAACCTGAGCTCTCCGCAATCTTTGGAACAAGGGTTAAACTTGATTTATGGGTGAAAGTGGAGAGCAATTGGTTTAAAAACAGCCGATTGCTGCAACAGATGGGCTATGTCGGACAATTATAAATATTGTGATTTTACACTCATAGTATTTGACATACGCAAGCGCAATGTTTAATCTATGTAGAAACAGTTAAGAAAAGGTGATTTCAGCATGGCATGTCTAATCGTAATGGATGGCCCACTAAAAGGTCAAAAAATAACACTCAACCAAACTATGACCCGTATCGGGCGACGAGAGACAAATGATTGGTCAATCCAGGACGAATCTGTTTCAGGAACCCACTGCGAGATTGAGAAGGATGACTCCGGATTTATTTTACGTGATCTGGGGTCAACCAACGGGACAAAGGTTAATAGCGAAGAGATTAAAGAGCAGCGAATCTTCCGCAATGATATTCTGTTGATTGGCGAGGTGCCAGTGATGGTTGACGGAGACGACGTGCCGGAGAACGCTGACGGTGAACCGTTCAGCCTTGCCCGAACCACGATTGTCATTCAGAAAAATACCCCTAAAGCAACACCCAAAGAGTTTGCAAAAAAGACCAATAGCAACAAAGCCTGGATCACGCTAATTGTAGCCCTGCTCTTTGTTATCGGCGCTTTGGCAGTATTGCTGTTTCAAAAGCTTTAGTATCACCTCCCTATTGCGCTCGCAGCAAACTGCTGACAGGCGCGAGGCTCTTTAGCAGATGTTGTGCTGCGCTTGACTGTGTTTCAAGTTTATGGAGTACGGCCAACCATTTCGGACGGTCATTCATTAAATGGATATATGCTGCATCACGCGCTATAAAATCATTTCCAGTCAGGTTCTCAATCAAAGTAAGAAGTTGCTCTTCATCGGGAAGATCAAGCCGTACAATCAAACGCTCGGGTGTCACATCGCGGCGAAAGCCCTCCTCGACGGCTGCGAACAGCAACTGGTAGAGGCCGTTGGTGCCCAAACAATGAAGGGGAAAACCTCCGTCCTTGCTCAACGGCTGCCACGGCTCGCAAGATTCTTCACGACGCCACACCAGCGTGCATGCATCGCTCCTCTCCGGGGCGACAGGAACACACGCCACTGGTGGCTGCCACTCAAGGGTCTTGACCGTTATCACGTTTGCAGAACCTGACGCATCGGTCAAGCGTGTGTCAGGCAGAGCCACGCGCGCCTCGTACTGAAGGACGCCGATGTGCTTCAGCCTAGCACCCATATGGAGCGCAACCACCTCGCATGTGTAGGTGCCGCTCTCCGGAAAATATAGGGTTTCGGTTGTTTCGCCGGAAAAAGGCTGCCACGTATCCCGCTGACTCAAGCGATAGAAAAAGCGTACGCTCTTCACCGGCGGCTGGACGCCGGCACGGACGATTACGCGATCCCGCTCTTGCCCGCCTGGTTCGACTTGGGCTGTCACGCGCAGATCGTCCGTCCGATAGCAGCACACCACCCTTCCATCTTCACGAAAGTCAAACCAGATGTTGCCATTAGCATCTTCGCGCGTGTTTCCGATAAGACGACCGAGAAGTGGTGTGTTTTCAAGAATCACGGGAACCCTAATGCCTCCGAATATGCGTATGGGCGGATCGTAGTGCTCTTTGAGAAAACATCCCCCTGATAGAGGATAATGGGCTCTGATATCCTTGTACTGCTGAAACTTCATCAGCGACTTTTCATGAGCCTGCTCAACATTTACTCCCAAGCTCGATGTTGTCAAACCCGGCAGCATGAAAACCTGCGCGAACCGTGCGGAGTCCCGATCCGCCGCTCTGCCATCAGCACTCGGAAGGGAGTAAGGCGCAATCAGCAGATGCCGGTCGGGTTGCGCTGTCATCAGCGCACGATCAAATGGGCAGCGAGATAAGCCATCCTGCATCAGCAGAGCGGTCTCCAGCGCAACCGGCTCCAGCACTCCGGTCTGATATCGAAGGAAATCGCCATCCCTGAGCCGAACCAGGGCCCCATAACGCGGCAAATAGGCAAAACCGATCGCCGTGCCCGCAGGGCGGAGCGTGCTCCAGGATGTGCCATTGAAAAACCGGACTACACTGGATGTATGCGGACGACACACATAGATGTGTTTTTCAGGGGTGACAAGAAAATGCATGTCCTGACATTCGAAACCGGTCGCGCCCTCGCGCACCCCCCATTCCAAAGCCTCTTCCATCTGAAAAACAGAGGTGGTCTGGCTGGGACGGGATAAAATATGGACACCATTCGGCGTGATGGCCGCCTTGAATCCGTAAGGTTTCGAGGGCGGCGGCTCTGTTTGGATATAGAGCACCCCGCGATCATCGCTGAACGTGAAGGCGTTGTCGCCAGCCAGTTCAGGCGGCAGCTCCTGTTCGCTGAACCGGTTGCCGTCCCACCGCATGACAATATTCTTCTCCGCCGGCAGGAAAGCAATGCCCCCGCCCGCTTCATATAGGGTGGTGCCCCGACGTTTCCTATAGGTTGTCCAGCGGTCAGCTCTGATTCCGGCAAGTTCCGCAGGCGGCAGCTCTCCTAGCCGGGCCTGTAGGATTTGGCTGCCCAACAGAAAAAGGAGACTCTGCCCTGACACGTAACAGATATCTCTGATGCCGCCGCCGATTCCATGCCGCCAGTCCCAGTGTTTCAGCCCCTGCTCACTGAGGTGCCACAGGCCAGGCATGGTGCCGGAAAACCAAAGCCCGCCCTCGCCGTCGGCGGACAGCCTGGGCAAATGAAAGGGGTTATTCCAGTCAGCCATGACATCCAACAGTTCAGGCATTGTGACACTGGGGGTGGAAAGGGTGTTATCAGGCGCGAGATTGAAAATGGCGCTCTCGCTCCTGATTAAGAGCTGACCGTTACTGCCGACCGCAAGATCAGTCAGAGGGCCGGTCACTCTCTTAAGCTCCAAGGGCAGCGGCAGCAATTCACCGCTCAACAGGTCGAAGGCCTCGACAACCTTGGCACCTTCCGAGATGCGAAGCGCTGTGCGCCCTCTCCAGCGCACACAGCGGGAGGTCGGCTGCTTCCACGCCATCTTAAGCGTAGTCAACTCGCCGCTGGGATCAATCACATGCAGTTGCTGCGCCCCTACGAGCACGAGGTTCCCTTCGTGCTCTAAAACGATCGGCAGACCAAACACAGTCGGCATGGAGGCCGGCTTCATCGCCCACGCACCGTTCTGCCAAAGGGCGATCCGATCCGTATTCCAGCTCAGGACGCGCCCGTCCTGCGCAACATACGTATCGCGGATGATCTCGTTGCTGTTGGAGTCGATCGGCAGCGGAGGACAGTGAAGCCGCGCCTCACCGTCAATCAACCGGTAAATCAGCTTCTGCTTTTTCGCCGTATCTCCGCGCGGGCTGTAATACCCGTGCTCAGCATCACCAAGAAAAACCTGGTCATAGGTGTACCCCTCGACAGGCGCCCCTGTAAGACACTGTAACTTGCCATCTTTAAAGAAAAGCAGTTCTTTGTGGTTTTTAGCCCAGCCGCTACCATCTTTTTCAGCGACGAAAGCCTCAATCCGCCCATGGCTGACGCCATCGTAGAGCGTGGAAAATGTTGTTCGCTCTTCGCCCCCTTGCAGTGCGAAAGTGATTAAACTAGCTGTAACGGCAGAAAAAACATGTTCTTTCATAAATAACTGACCTCACTATTCCGTCAACGGATCACCTAGAATGCGACCCGCGGAGCGGATCTTATCTAGACGTTGGCTCGCCTTGTTAAGTTGCTCGAGTAACTCTTTGGCCTCAAGACCGCATGACTGCAGCGCAAGGGCAGCACGGTCACGCTTGTCCGAATCGCGGCTCTTTAGCGCGTCGGAGAGGTAAATGAGATAGTCTTGCATCGAAAGCGTGACATCAACCTCCAGACGTAGCGGAGTCACGTCGCGCCAGAAACCGTCCTCCTCGGCGGTAAACTCCACTGTTTGCAGCCCCAACTTCAAATCCAGCAGCTCCAATTGCCTGTCAGGGTCGAGCACAAACCACTCTGAAGCACCGGCACCCCTCCACATGATACGGGGCACATTCTTTTCTGAACTTGGAACCGCCATGACCGGCGGACGCCAACTCTCTGCCGAGATCCTTATCAGGCCATTTCCGTCGCCATCCGTTCTTTTAGTGTCCGGCAGCGCCACGCGCGCACGGACCATAAAAGTGACGATACCGGGAACCATGCCGCCATATTCGGAGGCGGTTATTTCACATCGGTAAACACCATTGGACGCAAACCGGAACTGAGCTGATGTTTCTCCGTCCACCATGCGAGACCAGGGGCCTCCATCGGTACGAGCCAGAAGAATACGCTGGCGCGGGGTTGCGCCGGGTGTTGTCACCACGCGCAACTCCCGTCCACAAACGTCGAGCGGAGGTGGAACGCTCTTCAACCGCTGGCCGGAGAGCTTGTAACGGAAAAGGCGACTGCGTTCACTGCTGAGCCCCACCTCACCGCTCGGTATCCGGAACGAATGTAGGCGGTGTGGATGAGCTGTCAAGAACCACAGGTCTCCCGCCAGATCCTCGCACATGCGAAGGACATACTGGCCGGCAAATGGTGTGCCGTGCGAGCGGACGACAAACTGATGGTTCTCAAACACCCGCACAGGATCGCCCATCATAAAGCTGCCTCTATCCCGCTGCGGATAGACAAACCACCCGCCTGTCATAACAGGCTCGCGCGGTATCCACGGGGCTTGGCCGTAATTGCTGTAGCTGAGCTGAGCAAGTTCTGCTGTTTGCACACTCTGGGCGCCGATTTGATACCAAGCCGCACCATCACCGACCCAGATCGCACCTTGGTCGTCTGCGCCATGCAGATAAACCGTCTTAGGGTCAAAGGGCAGCCGCTGGTTTCGCCACCCGACTCCATTCCACCGCATAAGAGCTGAACCGTCCTTGGAGAAGCAGGCGATCTCCGTGACCCGCGGCTGGAACAAGCCGCTCTCAGGCAGGATAGGGATCTCTTCCCAGCACTCTGCGGCCGGGACACATTCAGGAACGATTTGGCGATTGAAACACACAGCCTGGCCATTCATCACAAACCAGATCCGATTACCCGTACGCTCCTCTTGTAGATCAGATGCGGGACCGCTCAATCCATACCGCCAATCAAACCTGTCAACGCGCTCCTTCTCGTGCGGCGAAAACAGAGTGAGCCCATCCAGACCAAAAACCAAGGTGCCGTCCGCGCACTCGAGTCGGGTTTTGACCACTCCAAACGTATAACTCTCTTCTGGGAAATTTAACTGAGAAAGCCTCTCAAATTGGGTAGCGCCAGGCGGCAGACGCATTAAAAAGCTCGTCATCTCACTGCGCCGATCAACTGACTCAGAGCCGTACAGCCAGAGTGTTTCATCCCGGCTCGAAAAGGCCCGCATGACATCCAAATGGAATCCTGACGGAGCCGCCGGGAGGGAGATTGAGCGCAGCGAGTCGATATCAAAGGCGAAGGCTGCGGCGGTGGAATCGTTCGGCCAGACGACAATGCGGCCATCCCCCCATCGGCGGGCGATTGTATTACGTTCGGTCAGCGCTCCGGCAATGTTTCTGACCGTCACAGAACCGTCCGGTTCGGCGACATAGAGCATCGGCGATACAAAAAAGAAGACCGCGCCCTCCCGCTCAAATATCAAGGGCGGAGATTGGTAATCATTAAGAGGCAGCGCTGCTTCGATACGCGACCAAGTGCCATCGACCTTCCGTTGCGCCAAAAAACTCTCGCCCCAGTTGAAGAGCCTGTTATCGTGGGCCACATATATCTGCGGTTCGCGGTTAGGCAGAGAGTACCGAAAAGTATCGACTTCATCCACCTTACCCCGACCAAGTTTCAGCAGGGTGCCCTGGCTGGACTGCCCTGTTCCAGGCAGTAGCGTCAGCCAAGCGCTGCGCTCCGCACCGCCAAAACAGGCGACTGAAAAAGCCATACCTGTGACGCTCACTGCGGGCGCAGGCGAGATGAATTGCCCTTTGTCCCAATAGAGCAGATGATAGACCGAGCTTCCCCTGCGGTTGGTACAGGCGTTTTCTGTGACAACCCAGGGCAGGCCCTCAGGGGTCAGTACCAGTCGGCTGATCTGACCCTTGGTTGTTTCGGCATCCATAAACGTGAAAGCATTGCCGTATGCGACACCAGTCATTAGGCCAAGTAACCCAAGAACCGCGCAGGATGCGGGTTGAAGAAGTTCTAAAGTGAAAAGCACAGCTTGAATAGGCGACTCCGCAGCCCATGTAGACAGAGGTTCAGGCAACCCGAAGACCAGCAGCATCAAAACAAAAACGATACGCTTAACAATCATTTCCTCTTCTCCATTATCTGCAAGCAGTACGCTCACACCAGAAAGCTTTTAAAATCTTCTGGCAATGGCGCTTCAAAGCTGAGCTCTATATTTGATACCGGATGCTTGAATGCGAGCAGGCGGGCATGGAGCATCTGCCTGCCGGGCCAATGCGGCAGTTTTTTGTCAGCAGAGCGCTGACCGTAAATCGAGTCACCGATGATGGGGCAGCCAATTGATTTCATATGCACCCTGATTTGATGAGTTCTTCCGGTCTCGATCTGACAGTGAACCAGCGTGGTACTCTCCATCAGCTTCTCCACCTTGTAGTGCGTCAGGGCATCCTTTCCATTGACCTGCACGATCGCCATTTTCTTGCGATTGGCTGGATCCCGTCCGATCAATCCGCCCAGTGTCCCAACATCCTTTAGCGGTCGTCCATGCACGATCGCCAGATACTCCTTACGTATGCCGCCACTCTGAAAAAGCTTAACAAAACCAGCCATTGCAACATCATTTTTGACAGCCACCATCACCCCAGAGGTGTCTTTATCCAGACGATGCACAATTCCCGCTCGTAGTACTCCTCCCACACCAGCCAGGTTTTTGCAGTGAAAGAGCAGCGCGTTGACCAAGGTGCCACTGGCGTGGCCAGGGGCTGGATGCACCACCAATCCCGGGGGCTTATTTAAAACAATACAGTCAGAGTCTTCATAAAGCACATCCAGAGGAATATCCTCGGGCTGAGGAATCGCTGGCAACAGAGCAGGAATAACGATTGTGACCACATCACCTGCCTCTGCCGTCGCACTCGCTTTGACCACTCTGCCGGCAATTGTTATGCGCCCCTCTTTGATCAACCTTTGAATGCGTGTGCGTGAGAACTCTTCACAGTGCGTTGCCAGCCACGCATCCAATCGCCCCTGGATACCGGAGAGAGGCACCTGCAAGCGCAGCTCCCGCTCATCCATCCCCTGCAGATCAATCTCAAACTCTGACTCACAATGATCCATATTTTTTCTCGTGAGGCTCAAATTCCAGCCAGAAACCGCCATTTTTTTTCACGTCCATTGCAATCTTGATATCAGGTGCTAGACCATCAAAGGACTCGTCAACACTCTGCCCTGGCTCTTCATTAACTGAATCACGAACGATCCTGACCCTCCATTGCAGCGCACGCAACGCAACAGGCATACGCAGCCATAAATCCTCAAAGCGCACTGTCAGCGTTTTAACCGCCGCGCAGATTCCGCTGACCAGCCAAGTTGCGCCGATGCGCCTGGCAACCACGGCAAATTCGGCTGGCTCGCCCCGTATCACCCAGAAATCATCGTCGCAGGCCGAGAAATGTGACAGGAGGCTGTTAAAAGCGATCTTAAAGGATTCCCGTATCTCCGCTCCATAGCGGACGGTTGGAACCGCGCCGACAATAAAAGGCAGTCGTGTGAACAAAACCCGGCAGCCATCGGCACCGGTTTCAACAGGGATGCCATTGCCACCGACTAACACATTGAATTTCATCTCCACCAGCGCGCCAGGGCGCTCCAGCATGAGGAGATGGTGCTCAGCGGCACGATGCCAATAGGCGAGCAGAACAGCGTCGGGTGAATACGCCACCACTGGAGATTCATCCACACGGCTGTGAAGGTTGGTTCCATTAACTAACTGAAGCTCAGAGATATCCTGTTCGCTTCCACGCCGCTCGCGCAAGTGACGCAGCCCGCAAAAAGCACTGATCCCGGTCAGGCGCAAGGTAATCTCAAGTTCGCGTTCCAGCGGGCCGCTATCTTTCAGCCGCACAACCACCTGGCGCCCTGGCCCTAAGCGGGTTACGGGATGTTGCCGCTTGACAGAGACCACTTGCAGCCCGTAATGCGACGGTTCTCCACAAGCAGGCTGAAATGCCAGCTGGGAACGCTGGATCACCGGACCACGTCGATGATCCACTCTCAAAACTGGAACCCCCGGATAAACAATGCCGCCTACCCGGAAAATCTCCAGTGTAAGTGAAGCACTTACCATTTTATTCTGTGATTCAACTGTGAACAGCTCTTGCAAAATGATTCCTTCCGTTTACTATTAGAAAATTGTAACAAGAAGCACGGCGCAGAGCAAGTGATTGGTTGGCTCGTGGTTGGCTCGGGTGTGATTTCTTTTGGGATAATAGTTGTCGCGTGGTCGACAGCAGCTGCGCCGTTTTCAATTGTTCTACCAAAGGCACCGACTCCCGCAGAGAAGACTGCGGGCGCAGAACTCAGCCACTATTTGGAGCGGGCAGCCAAAGAAAAGCTCACCGTAAAGGGGCGCGCACCGGTCAGGTTCCTGATCGGCGACTCGCCTGTGTGCTACGCACAGGCAGGCGGTAGACAGCTGCTTTAGCCCTTCGGGCTGAGCAGCAACCGCAAGGTTTTCAACGCTATCCGCAGATCAAGCTTCCAAGTGCGGTTGCAGCAGTAATAATAATCCAGCAGACACATCTGATCAAAGGTCAACGCATCCCGTCCCGAGACCTGCCACAGCCCAGTTATCCCGGGTATGCCTTGCAGCCGTAGTTGATGATACGTTTGCGTATAATGGTGCGTATCGCTTGCAGGCAGCGGACGGGGTCCGATCAGACGCATTTCACCCTTCAAAACATTGAAAAGCTGCGGCAGCTCATCCAGAAACGTCGCGCGCAAAAAACCGCCGAGACGTGTGACACGCGGGTCATCATCCAGCTTGAAAAGCCGCCCCTGCTTCTCCCAGCGCCGCTGTATCCGCCTGTGTAACCGCTCCGATTGGATCACCATAGTCCGGAATTTGAAGATCTTAAAGCCACTATTTTTAAAACCAAACCTTAGCTGACGAAAAAACACTGGCCGCCCATCAACAGCTAGTACTGCCACGCTGATAGCTAAAAACAGTGGCAGCAAGAAAACAATCAACGCCAAAGCAAACAGGCGTTCGCCTAACGAAGTCACCCCGCGTTCCAGACCGCGCTCTGCGAACAAGTGGAAACCGCGCAGATCACCACTTCCTATTGGCTGGCACAGTGCCAGGCCACGCAAAAAATCCAGATGATCAGCAGACACAGCCGCTACAGAACCATCGTTCCGAGCCTCTTCAATTGATTGCAGAGTGTCACTGGCTGTCAGCCCAGCCTCCCCCTTTAACCTGCGAATGTTCATATTTCAAAAATGCCCTTTGCACATGGCACATTGATTGCTAAAATAGTGCCATGATAAAAATTATCAAAAAAAACATTGTACGCTTTCTCTCAGTATTGCTGATATCAGCGTCAATTTCAACAGCAGAAGTTGTGCCTTTAACGATTTTTACTAACAACAGAGAGATAACCCTGACACTGCCACATGAGCAAGCCCTCAATTTTCCAGGTGAATATAACTTCAACCTGCTTACAACTCAGCCATCCTTATGGCAGCAGGCTGATTCAGTCACAATCACGCTACTCTGGCCCCTGGACGCGCCCGAGCGCGCCGGCACCCTTACTTGGCTGAAGGATCGTGACCACTACTGGCACCAGCGGCTCTACCCGAAAACTCTCAAACCCGGAGTCACTAACCTGATTGAAGTGCCATTCAACGCCAAGGCAACGGGCTGGAATACCCCTGGGCACTCGCTTGCATGGCACCACCGCATCCTGCTGAACCCTGAATCAATCGGTTTCCGTGTGTTCTCGGACTCAACCTACACCGGCAAGTGCGTCCTGATATCAGCAGCCCTCAACACAAAACCAGCCACCAACCCGCCTAGTATCACCAACACCCGGGTTTTGACCCGCAACGCTCAGGCACTCGCGCTCTATGAAGTGCGCTTTGATCTGCCAGATCGCTATGCCAACCCATTTGACCCGCAGGAGATCGATGTGCAGGCGCAGATCATCACCCCCGAGGGTGCCACTAACTTAATCCACGGCTTCTATTATCACTCCCACTACCGCCTGGAGGATGAACTCGGTCAGCCTGTAGAACCTGACGGGCGCCCCGAATGGCGCATTCGCTACTGCCCCCGCTCAGCAGGAAAACACACACTCTCGCTGCTTGCGCATGACCAATTCGGAGTCACTGAAAAACCAGTCACGCTGGAGTTCGAGGCCCTCGCAGCTGATAAAAACGCCCACAACTTTATCCAAGTCTCCCCAAAAGACCCCCGTTACTTCGAGTTCGCGGATGGATCGCTCTACTACCCCATTGGACACAATGTGCGTTCTGCGACCGATGCCCGCATGGATGATAAATTTCCTTGGAAATTCCGCCCGGAGGAGGGCTCCACTGCCTATCGACGCTACTTCAAATCCATGGAACAAGCCGGTGAAAACTGGGCTGAGGTCTGGATGAGCGCTTGGTCGCTGGGCCTGGAGTGGAGCGATGGGATAAGCGGCTACCACGGCGCCAACGACTACCATATGGGCAATGCCTGGGAGCTG
>Ga0265294_10005434_pt1 | contig 15547 bp, 14 predicted proteins | sample MunlanPumphouse3_FD_192504 | JGI IMG/M metagenome (GOLD analysis project Ga0265294, IMG submission 192504) | Groundwater microbial communities from a municipal landfill in Southern Ontario, Canada - Pumphouse #3 | ecosystem: Environmental > Aquatic > Deep subsurface > Groundwater | place...
TCCCCGTAAATTAAATCGTGAAGCAAAAAAATTGATGGGACAACTCGCTACAGTTTTGGGTGAAAATAAGAGCCCCGAACCACTACCGTTTACCGATTAGGGAGTTATATGGGAGAAAAGGTTATTGGATTCCATGCCATTACAGAGGCTCTAAAAGAGGCTCCTTCTGGTAGTATCCTCTATATTTGTAGGAACATAGAGCGAAAAAACGATCAGTTGGAGTCACTTGCACGGGCCAATACATCAGTAGCAATCCGTAAGATTGCTAAGATTGAGATGGACCGCATGGTCCCTGGAGTAGCTCACCGCGGAGCAGTATTGGACTTAGGACGCCGTCCTGATCGAAAAAGCACTACTGTTAAAGATTTCCTTACCCAATTACCTGAAGATGATCTCAGTCTAGTGTTAATACTTGATGGGATAACTGATGTCCAAAATCTTGGGGCAATTCTGCGAAGTGCTGATCAGTTCTCGGTTGATTTGGTAATCATCCCTGAGCGTAGAAGTGCGCAAGCTAATCAGACAGTTTTGAGAATATCGAGTGGAGCTGCCCAGTATGTGCCAACCGTAACAGTGGTAAACCTCGCGCGAGAGATTGAGCTTTTGCAAAAAAATGGATTTTGGGTGTACGGAGCAGATATGGGGGGAACTTCAATTACTACAGTAAAGTTTCCACGCCGAACAGCCTTAGTTTTGGGATCTGAAGAGAATGGTATGAGCCAACTAACGACTAAAAAATGTGATCATATTATTTCTATTCCCACAACTGGACACATTGATTCCTTAAATGTCAGTGTGGCTACCGGTATCTTGTTGTATGAATTCCGTCGACAACAAGGTTAAATTACTACAAAAAAATTCTTTTTATTATTCTTACATCAATCACGTTAATGTCATAATTAACGGTCTTTTTTCATGCTCTTGTCAAAATGCTGTAAAAATATTACATATTTATCGAATATAGTGTATTTTGTTTTCATCTTTTAATAACTTTGTGGTACACTGTGGGCCAGTTAAACTCACTATATCATATTAAAGGAGAAAAACAGTATGAAGAAAATTTTATCTATTCTACTTGTTTTGGCCGTATTGAGCGGTGCTTTGTTTGCTCAAGGCGGTATGGAGGTGGCAAAAGACGATTATCATATCGGAATTGTTACCGGAACAGTGTCTCAGTCTGAAGATGACCTTCGGGGCGCTGAGAGAATGATTGAGAAGTATGGTTCGGTTAGTACTGGTGGAAAGATCCAACATGTAACCTATCCTGATAACTTCATGGATGAAGCTGAGACCACTATATCTGTTATCAGTGGGCTTGCTGATGATCCACTCATGAGAGCTGTTATTGTGAACCAGGCAATTCCTGGTACAACAGAAGCTTTCCGCCGTATTAAAGAGAGAAGGCCCGACATTCTTTTGCTTGCTGGTGAAGCTCATGAAGATCCCTCTGTAATTCAGAGCGCTGCTGATTTGGCAGTAAACAATGACTTCGTAGCAAGAGGGTATTTAATTATTAAGACTGCCCATGATCTTGGACTCGAAACTTTCGTCCATATCTCTTTCCCAAGACACATGAGTTATGAAACTCTCAGTCGCCGTGCAGCGATTATGCGTGAAACTTGTAAAGAGTTTGGAATCAAGTTTGTATTAGAAACTGCTCCCGATCCAACCAGTGATGTTGGTGTAGCTGGTGCACAGCAATATATCCTTGAGAAGGTTCCTGCTTGGGTTGACAAATACGGTCAAAACACAGCTTATTTCTGTACTAATGATGCCCATACCGAGCCATTGCTTAAGCAATTACTCGCTTATGGTGGATACTTCATTGAAGCAGACTTACCTTCCCCATTGATGGGATATCCTGGTGCATTGGGACTTGACCTCTCAGCTGAAGCTGGTGATTTTTCAGCAATCGTAAAGAAAGTTGAATCTGCAATCGTAGCCAAGGGTGGCGCTGGTCGTTTCGGAACTTGGGCATTCTCATATGGCTATACTGCAACAGCAGCTTTAACTCAGCATGCAATAAACGTTGTGGAAGGCAAGTCTGAATTATTGAAGCTTAGTGACATTATGAGAGCTTTTGGTGAATTCACCCCTGGTGCAAAGTGGAATGGAAGTGCTTACACTGATGTTGCCACTGGTGTACGCGCCAAAAATCATATCTTGATTTATCAGGATACCTACATGATGGGTAAGGGCTTTATGGGAACTCCAGAAGTTGTTGTTCCTGAAAAGTACTTCCTAGTTAAATAAGATTTGACTATAATTGGAAGGAGGAGAGCCTCCTTCCAAGATTGGCTACAAATTGTAAAAACAAAGAGGGTGTAGTCCGACTGGCATTGGTAGCAGGAGAGGAGACGCCCTTTTTGACAGATGAAGGAAACTGTATGAAAGCTAACAGCGCTCCGTTATTGGAAATGCGCAATATTAGTAAAGATTTCTTTGGCAATAAAGTTTTGACTGATGTCAACTTTAGTTTACAGCCAGGAGAAATTTTAGGGTTAGTAGGCGAAAACGGAGCAGGTAAGACCACTTTAATGAAAATTCTCTTTGGCATGGAAGAAATCCATGAAACTGGTGGATATGGTGGAGATGTTGTGTTAGGTGGTAACATGGTCCATTATCAGACACCATTTGATGCCTTAGCCGATGGAATTGGCATGGTGCACCAAGAATTTTCACTCTTACCCGACTTTTCCGCCTCAGAAAATATCTTGCTTAATCGTGAACCCAAAACAGCCACTTTGGTGTCTGAAGTTTTTGGTGATCGCCTAGATACCATTGACCGCAAGACGATGCATACGAAATCAGCCTCAGCAATTGCCAAGTTAGGCGTGGATCTTGATCCTGAAATGCTGGTCTCAGAAATGCCTGTGGGATATAAACAATTTACTGAAATTGCCCGTGAATTAAGTAAAGCCGAAATAAAATTATTAGTGTTAGATGAACCAACGGCAGTTCTCACTGAAAGAGAAGCCGATATTCTCCTCTCAGCTATGAGAAACCTTGCCAAAGAAGGGATTGCTATTATTTTTATTTCGCATAGGTTGCAAGAAATTATTGATGTCTGTGATACGGTCATGGTTATGCGAGATGGTATGATCATAAAGAATGCCCCATCCCAAGGCCTAACAATACCTGAGATAGCCAAATGGATGGTCGGGCGTGATGTGGGGACAAAAGTTGCTCACAGAGATTTTGATTTTACTGCTCAACCGGTAATCCTTTCAATTGAGAACCTCTGGGTAGATATGCCCGGGGAAACAGTTAAAGATGTTTCAATTGATATCCATAAAGGAGAAATTTTAGGGTTTGGTGGTTTAGCCGGACAAGGAAAATTGGGCGTTCCAAATGGTGCCATGGGGCTATTTCCCGCAGGTGGGAGTATCACGTTTGAAGGAGTTCCAATTGAACTGAATCAACCCCGAAAATTTTTAGATGCAGGTATGGCTTTTGTTTCAGAAGACCGCCGCGGGGTGGGATTGTTACTTGATGAACCTTTGGATTGGAATATCTCTTTTACTGCGATGCAAGTGCAGGATAAATACTTGAAGAAATTATTAGGTGGATTGATTAATTGGCGTGACGAAAAAGAGATTGAAGAAGTCGCCAAGAAATATATTAAATCCTTAGAGATTAAATGTACGAGTTACCGTCAACTCGCCAAGGAACTCTCCGGCGGTAATCAACAAAAGGTCTGCCTGGCGAAGGCGTTTGCGGTTGAACCGAAATTATTATTCGTTTCAGAGCCCACTCGTGGTATAGATATTGGCGCTAAGTCATTGGTCCTCCAAGTTCTACGCGATTATAATGAGCGCATGGGAGTAACTATTGTAATGATCTCCTCTGAATTAGAGGAATTGCGGTCGATTTGTGATCGAATAGCGATAGTTACGGATGGAAGGATTGCTGGTATTCTCCCCTCTACTGCAGAATCGGCCGACTTTGGACTATTGATGGTAGGGAAAAATCCAGAAGAACATAAAGCGGGAGGTCTCAATGATTAAGATCCGTCAATTCATTCATTCATTCGGCTGGCCGCGGATCATCATCGGCCTATTTCTTTTATCGTTATTTATCATTGCACCATTTGTTGGGGTAAAGATAAGTACCTCACTAAGTGATACATTAATCCGCTTTGGAATGAATGGTGTTATGGTTTTAGCCATGGTGCCCATGATTCATTCTGGGTGCGGGCTGAATTTTGGTTTACCCCTTGGTATTATTGCTGGGTTATTGGGAGGAACACTCTCAATTCAATTTGGCTTTACGGGTGGAACGTCATTTTTAATGGCGATAATTTTAGCCACTCCCTTTGGTATTTTATTTGGGTGGGGCTATGGAAAGCTACTTAACCGAGTTAAAGGTGGGGAGATGATGATTGCCACCTATGTGGGTTTTTCTTCAGTAGCCTTTATGTGTATGATGTGGCTCCTTCTTCCGTATAATCACCCCACAATGGTTTGGGGCTATACTGGTAGCGGTTTGAGAACAACAATTTCGACTGAAGGGTTTTACTTGCATGCCTTAAATAATTTTTTACAATTTAGGATAGGAGAAAAATTTCTTTTTCCGACAGGGATGATTCTTTTCTTTGCCCTCATGGCATTTTTAGTGTGGGCTTTTTTGCACACCAAAACTGGTACCGCTATGACTGCCGTGGGATCTAACCCTGTGTTTGCACGAGCCTCTGGTATTAATATTGACCGGACTAGAACCATGTCTGTTATAATGTCGACTTGGTTGGGAGCAATTGGTATTTTAGTTTATCAGCAGAGTTTTGGTTTTATTCAGCTCTATATGGGTCCTTTTTATATGGCTTTACCGGCGGTTTCAGCCATATTAATTGGTGGGGCCTCCGTCAATAAAGCTTCGATTGCGAATGTTGTTATTGGGACGTTCCTATTTCAAGGGATCCTCACTATGACCCCTTCGGTAATGAATTCGATCATCCATACCGACATGTCCGAGGTTATTCGTATTGTTGTTTCTAACGGCATGATCTTGTATGCATTGACGAGGAAAGCGGAGGTAAGCCGATGAGTAAACTACGTGAGACTAAAGGGCAGAAGCTTTTTAATGTTATTGAAAAGAATGCTGTCCCCATTCTCTTTATAATAATCTGTGCAATTGGGATCCCTTTTTCTGGTTACTCTTTAAATTACCTAGGTCAAGAAATAATTACGAGAATTGGGCGAAATAGTTTTTTAATCATCGCGTTGCTCATTCCCATTATGGCCGGTATGGGACTCAATTTTGGTATGACACTTGGGGCCATGGCTGGTCAGATTGGTCTTATTTTCATTACAGACTGGAAGATTGGCGGGATTCCCGGCATGATTTTAGCCATGATTATCTCTACCCCTATTTCAGCTATCTTGGGATGGATGTGCGGGAAAATTCTTAATATGGCCAAGGGGCGTGAAATGGTCACATCCTACATCATTGGCTTTTTCATCAATGGTGTGTATCAGTTGATTGTGTTATATGGGATGGGGCCGGTAATTCCAATCAAAGATCCAGCCTTAGTGTTGCCACGAGGATATGGTATTCGTAATACGGTCAATTTAATTGGGATCAGACGTTCGATGGACAATGTTCTTGCTATAAGGATCTTTGGGTTAAGCATCCCGGTGTTGACCCTTGTTGTGATAGCAATGCTTTGTTTCTTTATTATTTGGTTTAAGAAAACTAAATTAGGCCAGGATATGCGCGCTGTTGGGCAAGATATGGAAGTTGCTAGGGCAGCAGGAATTAAAGTTGAACATACTCGGATTGTATCCATTGTGATTTCAACAATCCTAGCAGGTTATGGGATGATTATTTATCTACAAAATATGGGTACGCTAAATACCTATAATTCTCATATGCAAATTGGCATGTTCTCGATTGCAGCCTTGCTAGTAGGTGGAGCAACAGTTAATAAAGCGAGCATAGGAAACGTCTTCTTAGGAGTTACTTTGTTCCACGTTATGTTTATCGTCTCGCCAATGGCAGGCAAGAACTTGATTGGACAGGCTCAGTTAGGAGAATTCTTCCGAGTCTTTGTTTCCTACGGTGTAATTACCTTAGCCTTAGTTCTTTATGAGATTCGTAAGCGAAGAGCTCGTTACAAAACAGGACGTCTGTTAGCTCAAGACCAAGCCGATATGAAGGAGGTGGACGTATGAAAAAAGTTCATCTCTCGCGTAGGCACCTCTATCAACTCATTGCTGTCGTGGTAGTGCTCTTAATTGGGGTGATTATGTTCGTAATTGGGAAACAGCATATATTCCTCTTAGATAATAAAACTCTTGAGAGTAATGGGAAAACCTACCCAGCTTTTTCAATTGTCGAGGTGCAAGTAAACCGAATTGAGAGTCTGGAACTTGGCCCTCGTGATCGTGATAGAGCTGATGTAAGAGGTCAAAAGCATAAGATAACTGTTCGCTACACCGATCGTTCTTTTGAGGAACATGAGGTAGTAGTGAAATTTAAAGTTCCATTAAGCCAAGAAATGGTACTCATTAGTTTGCCTGCTTTAGTAGGAGGAGCTGAAGAGTCTGTATGGCTCCAACCGTATGAGATTCCGGTCCTGCTGACAATGCCGGTTGATGACGAGCCGATTATTACCGATGAGATTATGCCAATGGATATTTAACTTTTATTACATGATGCCTTGGAATTCCAAGGCATCATCTATGATAGGAGTATTTTGTTAAGCTTTAGTCTTCAAAGAATTTGTTGCCAATATCATGGCGATACCAAGCGCCATTGAATTTAACGGTGTCAATATATTGGTAAACTTGTTTGTTGGCTTGAATAATATTATTTCCAGTACCCACAATAGTTACATTTCTTCCACCCGTTGTTACTGCTTGGCCCTCTTTTTCCATGACTGCCCCATAGAACACCATAGGCTTGGTTGAAAAAATGTTGTTCCGTATAATAGTAGGAATTGGTTCAACTACTTGCCCTATCAATGGTTTATCTGGGTAGCCTTGACTAGCAACCACTACAGCTACAGCGGATTTATTGGAAACTTTGAGTGAAAAATCTTTGACTGTATCATGTTTCATGGCGTGTAAAATTTCGACAATATCTGATTTTATTAAAGGGACAATTGCTTGTGTTGCTGGGTCATTAAATCTTACGTGGTAATCAACTAGGACTGGACTATCGTTATATATGATTATACTAAAGGTGAGGACACCCTTGTATGCAAATTGTTCAACCTGCATACCGTACAGTGTTGGCTCAATAATAAGATCAATAATTTTTTGTTGCAAATTCTTTGGAAGTGGTACAGGGCAGATCGAGCCCATACCGCCAGTAGGAGCCCCTGCAGCACCAGTTTCGCTCTTTGTGTATTCTGAACAAAGGGGTAACATAAGATAACCGTTATTATCTGTAAATACGGTGCTGGTAATAGTAAGACCTGAGAGGTGATTTTCTAACAATAAATTATCGGTTTGGAGGATTCCTTTTCCGAATGACATGAGTGCATCATAATCATTGGAATTAATCATTATTCTACTAGGGGCCATTGCATTACGTTTTAAGACAAAATTTTTCCCTGGATGTCGCTTTAAATAGTTAGATAATGAGTCCTCATCAGAAAATAATTTATAGGGAGGAGTTGGAATATTATGGCGGGCGGTAAAGGTTCTGGCAAAATAACGATCCCCCTCAAGTTTTAGGGCATTGCCAGGAGCCCCAAATGTATCAATACCCTTGTTATTCAAATAATCGATAACCCCGGTAAATAGAGGAGCTTCAGTACCAATAAATACAAAATTAATGTTGTGTTCTAAACATGCTGCATAAACAGATTCAGGAGATGAAGGGTTCACCTCGGGAAGATTTTCAGCAATAGAGGCTGTTCCAACATTTCCTTGTGCGACAAATAAACCATCGATAAGCTTGCTTTGGGAAAACAGCCAAGTCATCGCATGGTCTTTTGCTCCAGAACCCAATACAAGAACTCTCATGATTTCTCCTTTGAATGCATAATTAAGCTAGCATGTAACGAATGATAACGTCAACTCTTGCTAAATTATGAAAGGAATCTCCCCTCTATAATTGACCCACAAACTTGTTCATACTGGGCATAAGTAGTCGATTGCACAAGAGCCTGCTTGGCTTTGGCTGCATGGGGAATTCCTTTGAAATAAGCTGAAGCATGTTTGCGCATTTCTCGACAAGCTAGATCCTCACCGCGAGTCTCACCTAAACGATACAAATGGTTTAGTAATGTCTCAATCCTTTGTTCTAAGGAAATGGGTAGTGGCATAATTCCGCTAGTAAGCAAGTGTTTTGTTTCAAAGAAAATGAACGGGTTACCCATGGCTCCTCGGGCAAACATGACTCCATCCACACCCGTTTGTTCCAACATCTCTTTGGCAGCGGAGGCTGAAAACAAATCGCCCGAACCAAATACCGGCACTTCCGGAGAGAGGCTTTGCACGTATTGCTTTAAATCTGTTAATGCTGGCCAATCGGCTTTACCGCTATAACCCATGGCTTTGGTGCGGGCATGCATCGTAATCATGCTAGCACCCCCAGAAAGGGCCGCAGCTGTCGTTTCATGATAGTTGATTGTATTAGCATCCCAGCCCAGCCTAATTTTAACTGAAACGGGAACAGAGGTACACCGAGTGATGGTATTTACAATTTCATAGATCTTATTGGGATAGCGTAGCAGGGTCGATCCAGCGCCTGTTTTAACTACCTTTGGAACAGGGCAACCACAGTTAATATCGATGACTGTGGGATTGAATTGGAGCAGACGTTCTAGACTTCGTTGGGCAACTGATGCCTCTGGTAAAAAGATTTGAACTGCTAGTTGTTGTTCATTTGTAGCCCTGATCAATAAATCTACAGTATTGTTACTGCCCCGAGCAAGTCCTTCGGAGCTGACCATTTCTGTATAGGTAAAGGAGGCTCCCCAATCCTTGCAAATAGCACGAAAGGCTCTATCGGTATAGCCAGCTAATGGAGCTAAAAATAAATTCCCATCGATATGGACATTGCCGATATCAATGGGGTGATATAGGGATTTTTGAGCGACCATATTTCCTATGCATTCTCCGTAAGATGGAAAGCTCTCAGACTATTTTCATAAAGGGCTTGGGCCGTTTCTTCTAAGGGTAACCCTTTTAGATCGGCTACAGCTTGGGCAGTTTCAACTAAATACGCTGGTTTATTGCGTTTGCCTTTGTAAGCTGAAGGAACCATAAAGGGACTTTCCGATTCAATGAGAATACGGTCTAAAGGTAAATTAGCAATCGTTTCATGGAGGTGGCGAACATTTTTATAGGTTATATTGCCCGCAAATGAAAAAAACATGGGCAAATCTAAGGCCTCCATGGCGAAGAGCCAATCTTCAGAATAACAGTGAAAAATACCACCTTTTTCACCAAGGCGAGATTGCAAGATATCGAGGATGTCACGTCCAGCCTCGCGGTTGTGAATAACAACTGGTAGTTGCAGGCTTCTAGCGATATCTAATTGGCGTATAAAAAGTTCAACTTGTGAATTTTTATCACCAAAATTTCGATAGTAATCCAAACCTATTTCACCAATAGCTACCACCCTATCCAGTTTGGCAAAGGTTTGTAATTTTTGTTCCCAATTCAAACCCGGGTTGGTCACCTCTGAGGGAGAAACTCCCACAGCGTGGTAAACGCTGGTAGCTGTCTTTAAATTATCATACACTTGCTCGAAGTCATGAAGACTATTACATATGCTCAGAATATGCTTAACTGACTTTCTTTTCGCGAGTTGTACGATGAGCAATTGCTCCATCTGGTCTTCATGTATCAGGCCTATATGGGCATGAGTATCAAATAATTGCATGTTTTTTCCTGAAGTTGATAAGAAATGTGTCTTCAAAAGACTATAATTGAAGATACCATGAACCTATCTAGCCGTCAAGGTAGATTTAAAATTGAGACTTGTGTTATTCTGAAAATTCAAATGTAATGGTATGGTATATTTTTACGTATAGGGATTCTTTACCTGAAAGTACCTGTTGTAATAATTTCGCTCTATTCGTGTTTAATTCCACCAATAACAATACGATTATAAAGAGGGTTTGTATTTGACAATTATAATACTTCGTGATATTTTAAATACCACGAATAGTAAGTAATGCTTTTCTAGAAAAGCAAATAAGGATATTCATGAAAAAAGAAAGAGTGGTATCTAATAGAGTTAATGAGGAGTCTCAGTCAAAAAATCAAGAACAAAGCCCTGAAACAGGTTATATCTATTTGATCAAAAATCCTTCGTCTAATGAACTCTCTGTTTGTGCGTCAGAAGAACCTTTGAGCCGTGGAGCTTACGTGATAGCACCCTCTCGGTATGGTTTGGATTATGGGATGGTCGTTGGTTCAGCTATGGCAATGGGACAATATGAACCAGGTTCGATGCAGTGCCAAGGAGCCTGTCTGCATGGAGATTCGTTTGCACTACCTACAGATGATGATCTATTAGCTGTTGGCGAGCCGGAGCACGACCTGCTCCAAGCAGAAGCTAAAACAACTAACGTAGTACCCCCAAAGACCGCCTTCCAGAAAGAGTTTATAAAAAACAATGATGTTCCTGTGAAAATATCGGGTGATATTGATTGGATAGATAGTGTGGCAACAACTGCCGATCACGACCGATTTCTCGAACTTAGTGCCATGGAAGAAGAGGCCCTTGTAATATGTCGTGAAAAAATAGAGGCACATGGACTTGAGATGAAATTAGTGGCTGCCCATTATTTATTTGGTGAACCCAAAATAATTTTCTTTTTTACAGCTGCTAGCCGTGTAGATTTTAGAGATTTAGTTAAAAATTTAGTTTCTGTTTTTAGGATTCGAATTGAATTACGGCAAATTGGTGTTCGTGATGAAGCGCGAGTTCTTGGTGGCTTGGCCGTCTGTGGAAGAGATTTCTGTTGTCATGCCATTACCGATAAATTAAATCCAGTTTCTATTAAAATGGCAAAAGAACAAAATTTATCGTTGAATTCGACTAAAATATCGGGTCCATGTGGAAGGTTGCTGTGTTGCCTCTCATATGAATATGATTTTTATTATGAAGAAAAGCGCAAACTACCCCAAGAAGGTAGTCGTTTGAAAATCGATCATGACTTGATGAAAGTAGTAGATGTTAATATTCTGTCGAAAAAGATTTCGCTGATTGGTGCTGAGGGGAGGCACTTGACAATTCCTTTCTCCGCAGTATATCACAATAGCGAGAAATCTCGATGGGAAGTGAGCCGTGAGTATCTAGACGAACTTCTATCTAACTGATACAAAGTATTGTATTGACCGAGATTACAGAGTATGCTATTTTTTGTATTTGTTGGTTCAGAGATACAAATAATTCCCTTGAACTTATATAATTGAAAACCTTTGGAGGTGATACGTGTTGAAAAACAGCTCGGCTGCTAAAAGAGAGCGCCAAAATGAGACAAGAAGAATGAGAAATCGTGAAGCTAAAAGTGCTGTACGAACTGCAATTAAGAAGTTTCAGCTGGCCGCTCAAGCAAATGATAAAGAACTAGCAAAAGAGAAGTTTGATTTAGCTATCAAGCTGATTGATACTACTGGTAGCAAGGGTGTTTACCATGGTAATACAGTTTCTAGGAAAAAATCACGACTGCATGCACAATTTAACGCTTTAAATAAAGCGGAATAATTGTACTAGTAACTTTTATTTTATAAGGAGTAGGTCCATGGCAAATAAGAAATTGACTAAAGCTGAGATCATTGACAATATTCAGGAAAAACTTGGTCTTAACCGTCCTGATGTACATTGCGTTATCGATGAGTTTTTTGAAGAAGTAAAACGTGGTTTGGAAAAAGATCGAGTCATAGAGCTGCGTGGATTTGGTACTTTTGAAGTAAGAACCAGAAAAGGGCGTGAGCGAGCTCGCAACCCAAAAACTGGTGAGATTGTTGCCGTTGAAACCCATGGAGTAGCAATCTTTAGACCTGGTAAAGAATTAAAAGATTCTGTGTGGAATCTTCGCGAACACGAAGACGAGAAGTAAACGAAGGCTGTGGATTTAAATCGAAAAAGAGGCTTTGGAACCTATGGCCTAGAAATTTTATTGCTTATAGTTATAGCATGTATCTATTCTTTTGCTTTTCCGGGGTTTCTATCAGATACAGGGTTTGGTGCAATTGCTTTTTTTGCATTGATCCCCTTGTTTTCCATAATTAGGTATACCACATGGAAAGCCATTCCTTTTTATGGCTTTTTGTTTGGTTTTGCCTTCTATACCTGTTTTAATTATTGGCTCACCACTTTTCACCCACTTGCTATCTTGCTGGTCCCCATAATCAAGGGTGGAGAGATGGTGATGCTTTTTATTGCTTTAAAGGCCGCTGACCGTTGGTTCAAACGATATGGATTTGCTGTTCAAGCATTGATTTGGGTTGCATATGCTTATCTTAGTCAATCCTGGTTTGCCGGATATCCTTACGGAACCATAGCCTATGCGGCCTATCAATTCTTACCTTTTATTCAGATAGCTGAATTTTCAGGGATCTGGGGTATCACGTTCGTGATGATTCTTCCGCAGGCCTTTGTCGGCCGATATGTGGCAGATCAAGTCATTGGCAGAAAGAGCCCTTTTATTCAAGTGCTAAAATCTTATCTGCCCATAGTTATCGGGTATGCTGCTTTACTCGTTTTTGTATTTACCTTTGGGTTTATTACCTACTCGAAATGGCAAAAAGAAGAACCAGACCTCACTTGGCGAGTTGCTACCATCCAACATAGTGCTGATTCTTGGAAAGGTGGGTATGAAACCTATAAGCGAAACTTTAACAACCTGCGAAGTATGAGCTTACAGGCTCTCCAAGCAGACCCTGATATGATTCTTTGGTCTGAGACTGCCTTCGTACCTTCAGTACACTGGCATACTACCTACAAAACGGATGAAATCACAGCAACGTTGGTTGATGAATTTGTAGATTTTGGCAAGTCGCTACCAGTGCCACTTCTTACAGGGAACCCTGAAGGGGTCTTAGATGACGAGCAATTACCACCCTTGCATCCCGACGGTACTTGGAATCGAAAAGACTACAATACTGTCATCATGTTTGAAAATGGTGAGATTAAGAAAACCTATCGCAAACAACACTTGGTTCCATTTACTGAGCATTTTCCCTACGAAAAACAGCTACCTTGGTTATACAATCTTTTATTAGCGAATGATTATAACTGGTGGGAAACTGGGTATGATCCCGTAGTTTTTGAAACAGCTGAAGGGGTGCGGTTTTCGACTCCGATTTGTTTTGAAGATGTCTATGGGTACTTAACTGCAGGTTTTGTGCGAAATGGGGCAGATGTGATTGTTAACATGACCAACGATAGTTGGTCTGGCGCTGTTTCAGCAGAAATGCAGCATCTGGCAATGGCTGTTTTCCGCTCAGTCGAGACACGAAAATCGACTGTACGAGGAACAAACTCGGGGATGACAGCTGTTATTGAACCGACAGGTAAGATTGTCGACCCCATGGAGCCTTTTACCAAAGGCTGGCATATTTATGACGTTCCAGTGTATACTAGTGGTACAGATACCCTCTATACCAAGCATGCAGATACTGGAGCACAATATGTTGTATATCTCTCAATCGCTCTTTTGTTGCTTGGGGCAATACTGAGAATTATAGATTGGAAAAGAGAACGCTAAAATGACCCGCAGATATGTTACAGTCTCAATTTTTCTTATCGGAACAGAAATTACAAGAGGCATAATTGCTGACACTCATGGCCCGTTACTAGCACGAGAGTTGAGTATCCTGGGGTATCATATTAACCGAATCGTAATCATTCCTGACGATGGCTCGATTGAACCAATGTTGCGCCAGGCCTTACAAGATTCCGATATTATATTATTAACTGGTGGTTTAGGACCAACCAGTGATGATATAACTCGCCATGTTGTCGCTAAATTGGCAGGCGTCCCTTTAGTGCAAGATGAAGGCGCTTTTGCCGAACTATATACAAGAATTGGCTCTCGAATATATGGAGCCAATCAACGGCAGGTTTGTTTTCCCGAGGGATTTACGGTAATTAGTAACCCGAAAGGAACAGCTCCTGGATTTTGGGGAGAGATTGTCACTTCCCCTGAATCTAGATCTGTGCTCTGTTATGCAATGCCTGGACCTCCAGTGGAAATGCATGAAATGTTTTACCATCGAATTCTACCTGAGTTAGCACAATTAGCAGGACATGATGATACCGAGGTTACGGAGTTTTCTTGTTTTCTTACTCCTGAATCAAAACTAGAAGAGGTGTGTGGCGAGTGCGCGATGGGAGGGATTCAATGGGGAACCCGAGTTCAAGAACATCGTATTAGCCTCTATTTGCATGGAGGGACACAAGAATCTAGGGGATTCATGGCACAAGAAATTGGAAAACAGCTTGGATTTGGATTACTTGTAACAGGAGATGTTGAGGGAGTTGATTTATTGAGTAACCTCCTTGTTCAACAAAAGTTCAAGATGGTTTGTGCCGAGTCTTGTACAGGAGGATTGGTCAGCAAGTTAATGACTGATTTAGATGGCAGTTCTGCTTGGTTTTGGGGAGGGGTGGTCTCCTATGCTAATCAAGCTAAAGAGACCCTATTGGGGGTCTCCTCATCCACAATCGAAACTTGCGGAGCTGTCTCTGAAGAGTCTGTTCTAGAGATGGCTCAGGGGCTATTACGCCTCGCACAAGTTGATTTTTCTGTTTCTGTTTCCGGCATTGCGGGAAGCGGAGGTGGAACAAAGGAAAAACCAGTTGGTACCGTCTGGTTTGGTTTTGCTTCACCGACTATACCTGCAATTGCAGTTAAGCTGAACTTTAGCTCTTATGGGAGAGCTTCAGTACGCCGTCGAGCGGCCTTAGCTGCAATCTTACTTAGTTACTTTTATCTTAAAGGTGCTGATTTACTTGACATCGTCAGCACGTGGCAATATATTTAAGGTATCACGTGGGGTTGTCTTTTATTAAGCAGAGAAAAAAGACCCCGCGAAATCATTCAACAAGATAGCATTTACATCGATTTCACAACTGTGTGAATCCGATTCTTTGGAGATTATTAATGACATCAGAATATGAAAAAGGGCTCGATTTGTTCGAGCTTACCCCTGAACAGGGATCAGAGGCGCAGAAAACCTCTAAGCGCGTCGTGCGGCGTCGTACGGGAGATGCAACGGCTCAAGTAGTAGTAAAAGTGAAACCAGCCGAGCCAGTTTCCAAAAAATCTGTTGCCGTTGAGACACCCACAGAAGAAAAAAGTGCGAAACCAGCACCAAAGAAACGTGGTCGTCCTCCTCGCAAGCCTAAAGAAAGTTCTGGCACAGAGGAAACAAAACAAAAAACTGTCGAACCAGTTCCAGTACAACCAGCAGCTGTGCCTGCAACGCAACAAAATAATCCATCAAGTTCGTACTCCCCCCGTGCACAAACTTCCAGAAACCACCAACAGAACAATAAGCAAGGGGGCAGACCCAAACAAAATCATCAAAAAAATAATTATCAAAACCGCCAGTCCAATCGTTCTGTAACCCAAGTT
>Ga0265294_10005435_pt1 | contig 15543 bp, 15 predicted proteins | sample MunlanPumphouse3_FD_192504 | JGI IMG/M metagenome (GOLD analysis project Ga0265294, IMG submission 192504) | Groundwater microbial communities from a municipal landfill in Southern Ontario, Canada - Pumphouse #3 | ecosystem: Environmental > Aquatic > Deep subsurface > Groundwater | place...
TAACGCCTTCTGGTGATTTAACGAGGCCTAAATAATTATTTTTATAAATACCGGTTTTGAAATCTATTCCTGTATTTATAGATGTGGTGGTTGATGTAATTGTAATTGATGAAATTAATGACGATGTACTTACTGTAGTATTTTTTGTAGTAATTGTCCGCGTTGAAATAATAGTTGTGGATTCTGTTTGAATTAGTGTGGTTGTGTCAGATGTCGCAGCCGTATTCTTTTCGCTCAGGCTTCCGGTTAGTTGTTTATATGAGGAACTAAAAAAGTCCAGAGCATTGTTTTTATATGTTGCCATTGGTTCTACACCGGCAAAAGCAAAAACTAAAAAGGCAATAATGAGGCACGTTAACGTCAATTTCATGCTTGGGCGTCTCCAGCTATTTTTATTAACAATCCTCCATAACCATATGAACAATGCTATTTCAAACAAGAAGATTAGACTGCCAACAAGCACATTTTCACTAAATTGCTGTGAAAACAGATTGATACCAAACCATATAATAAGGATTAGTAGCGCAAGAATAAAAAGATTAAGTATTAATCTGTATAAGATTCCGATGGGTTTGTATTTTTTTATATAGTAAACGAACCATCTATTGATTGAAAAAATGCCAGAAAAACCAATCAGTAAGAAAATAGGGAATAATTCATCAATTAATAAGTTTATTGTTAACCCTACTAATGTGCAGATTGCTGTCAGCAGAAGTGCCATTAGCCATTTGGGGATTCTTATTCTCTTATTAGGTTTTCGCGGCGATATGCTTTTATCGAAGCTTCCTATTCGGGTTGAGGGTTTTTTATTAAAGGGATAATTTTTAGCTCCTTCTGTTGTATTTTTATCTATATTCTGTATTCCAAAAGCTTCCAGTAATTTATCCCATTCTTCAGGGGTTAACTTTGTTTTTTTAGAGGGAATCCAGTGGAGTTCCTCATTTTTTGATGAGCCTTTACAGTGTCCACTATGGTCTCTAGCAGACTCAATACTGGAAAAATGTTTTCCACATTTGGCGCAGATAATATCCAATTGCAATTCTCAAGCCGGGTAATTTTATGGTTATTATACATCCGTTTATTTTGTTGTCAATATAAATATGAGTTTATATTTAAATTTGATACAATATCATTAGTAAAATTGAGAAAAGGTCGGACTGAATTTTTTTTGGCGCGTGAATTCAATTTGGAGGTTGATATGACAAATGTTGCAAGTAGCAATAGTATCACTTGTGCTTATTCATGTTCTAATCGCTTTAACTCCAAATATGGATATTTCGGAGTTCGTACATAGCCTGAGTTTTATCTTTAGATTTATAGGATTAGGATAAGCACTAGGGAGAGAAAGACACTCCCACGTTGATTTATAGTTACCAAAAACATAAAAACCCTCGAAATCTTTACGCAATCGAGGGTTTTTTTATTCGGGGATTTGTTACCGGAGTTACTTTTTTAACAGATTAACGAATTCATCTACACTTATATCTGCCATGTGGATTATCTTTCGTAGAATACCTTTCCCCAGTTCGTCGTGTTTTGGAACGGGAACCGGCGGACGTCCGGGGCAAACAAGCCAGACATGACTGCCCTTGATACGTGATATGCGATAACCGAGTTTTTGAAGTGCGGAGATGCATTCATCACCGGATACTGCCGGTAATCTGGTCATTACACGGCAACCTCTATTTGTTCTACGCTGTATTTTTCGGGGATGGGTTCGCCTTCTTCAGTCATGTGTTCCAGGCATAACTGTATAACTTCACTTATATTGGATAAGGCTTCTTCTTTTGTTTTACCCTGCGTAAAACAACTCGGCAGGACAGGCACTTCGGCAATAAAAAATCCGTCTTCGTCCTGCGTAATTACCACGGGTAATTTAAGCTTTTTCATTTCAACACCCCGCTTGCTTTATAAGATAATTATAGCACAAATTCAAAACAAGATATGGGTAATAATCAGCCTTGACAGATTTAACCCGGTGGATATAATTTAGTAATAGATTACTTTGATTGAACATTTTCCCACGCATGTTATTTAGATTGCCAAAATCGGGTTTGTAATTAGGCTTGCCTAAAAGTATAATATAGTTTTAGAAACATCAGAATCAATTTGATAAATAATTATTATTATATTGGAGGAAATGAATGACACCGGAAATGATAGAAAAGTTATGGGAAAGAAGCGGCGGGAAGTGCGAGTGTGTCAGGGCAGCGCATAATCACCCGGGCGGTCGATGCAATGCTGAACTTGTGAAGGAAATGATGGATAAATCCGACGCCGGCGGATGGAAGGTCTGCCGACTTTTTATGACCGGGAATGAAAACTTAAACGCCGTTGCTATTTACTGCAACGGATGTTATCAGCAATTACCAAGTGTTTTACAAAAAGAAGACCGATATGGTGCATAGCTGGCGTTTATATTTAACCGTATAAGAATAAACCTCCGCCAACAGTCTATTATTAAAAAGCCCTCGTTTTTATAATGATTTCGGGGGCTTTTAGTTTAGGTTTCTGAATGGTTTTAATTTGCTCATATACTATATAGCATTGATATCAGGGAGCAGTGAGATATGGTGCTTATTACCTATATAGTCTATCAGTCAGAGACAATAAAAATGAATGGCATCAAATTCGATATTGATATATACTATATTTCTGTAAAAGCTTAACTGATTTGATAAAGCAAGGAGACCGATAATGACAGAAATGCCCCTCAAAGTGATGGAAATGATTAACGCCAGTCCAATTCTGCCCAAGGTATTGTGCACCTGCGATGCGGAAGGAAATTTGAATGCCGTTCCCAAAGGCACTTTATATGCGCTCGATCAGGAGACAATTGTTTTCGCTGATATCTGGGGATACAAAACCAATCAAAACCTGGAAGTCAACAAAAAAGTAGCAGTCACAGTCTTTAGTATTCAGATGCTGCCGGTCGGTTATCAGGTAAAAGGAACTTTTCAGGGATTTGAAACCGAAGGCGAAATTTTTGACAGATACGCAAAGCAGGTCAAAGAACAGATAAATATGGATATTATGTCTGTCGGGATTATCAAAGTGGACTCTGTTTTTACGCACTGCCTACCGGAGCCCGGCGTACAGCTTGCGTAATTAAATGCGTTTACAGGACTGAAACAGACCGCTTTGAGATTACTTGAACCGATATACCGAATGTAAGCCTTAAGGCGCCTAACGCTCGACCGGCTTACTTTCCGGAATACAAGAAACTGACAGCAAGCCCGAAAGCCATTTAAGCAGTAATTTTGCCTGCTCGAGTGTCAATTTCGATTCCATAAGAGTATCATAGATAAACTGCGGATTTTCGTAACACCTGTCAGTGGAAATATCCACCACCGTAATCTTACCGATTCCTTTGTAGATATCGGCAACGGATATGCCGCTTTCGGTAATGGCTTTTTCAAAAAAGCGAAAGGTCATTACCATCGGATGCTGTGATGGCAGGGGCAAATGGTCGTTACCCTCGACAAGACGACGGTAAATCTTATTGTCGGTAGAGGACAGCACCAGTTTGTAATAGAGTTCGTCGCTGTCCTCTTCTTTATTTAGAAAGTTGTTAGTAAAATAGTTATCGTAAATATATTTTTGCGAAAACTCAACACTCCCGTTATTTCCGTCACCGGCAACTTTTGCCAGCGCCGCTAACAGTAAATGCAGGGTTACCAGCCTCTGATGCCCGTCAATCAGTATCAGCTTGGGTATCTCATAGGTACAAAAAAGCCCCTTTTCAAGTATTAAAAAGAGACCTAAATAGTATTCAGTAGCCGATTCGTCGGTTGAAAGACGCACTATGTTATCCCAGAACTTGGCTCTCATTCCGTCGCTGCAATCGTAAGGTGACTGGCTGTCGGGCAAAATCAGTTGTTTCGGTTCACGTAAAAAATTAAGCAGATTTGTTCTTGAAGCTTCCATTATAAGGCTATCTCCGGATAAAAAATATCGTTATACTATTGTATCAGATTGCCAGTCTAGCACTAAAATTTTAATCAGTCAAAAAAATTATGCCTGTTTAATAACATCTTATAAGCAGTTTTTTTATGTATAGCTTTATGATAGAATAAGCAGAATCTAAAAAGTTTTTAAACGAAATGAATATATAATGAACAAAAATATTTCACTCGTCATCCCAACCTATAAGGAAAAGGATAATATCCAACCACTGGTAACCAGGCTCTCGGAAGCGCTCGCCGGCTATAAATACGAAATAGTCATAATGGACGATAACAGCGGAGACGGCACCGAGGAACTGGTTAATTCGCTTTCCGAAAAGTATCCGGTAAAAATAGTTGTCAGGCGCGATAAAAAGGGGCTGGCATCGGCAGTGGTAGACGGTTTCGGACATGCAGAAAGCGATATTATTATTGTTATGGATGCCGACCTGCAACACCCTCCCGAAGTAGTTCCCTCGCTGGTAAAAGCTATTAACGAGGGTGCTGATATAGCGATTGGCTCCAGATATGTAGAGGGAGGCGGTTGCGAGGGGTGGAGCGCGCTGCGCCGCATAATGTCCAAAGGCGCCGCTTTAATCTCCCACCTGTTTCTTCCTTCCACCAGAAAGATTAAAGACCCGATGTCGGGTTTCTTTGTAATTAAAAGGGATGTGGTGAAAGAAGCTGACCTGAACCCTTCCGGTTTTAAGATTTTACTGGAAATTCTGATGCTGGGAAAATGGGAATCGGCTGTTGAAGTACCTTTTATGTTCGTGACGCGCAGCCGCGGTGAAAGCAAGTTAAACGCCAAACAACAACTGGATTACCTGAAGCATATTTACAGCCTGATGCAGCGTACCGGGGAACTGGTGCGTTTTATCAAGTTTTGTATTGTCGGCGGCAGCGGTGTAATTGTCAATCTGGGTTTATATACCCTGCTGACTCGATACGGCGGCTTTACACCCATAGACGATACGTCAGCCGGCATTCTATCGGGCAATATTGCCCTTACCATAAGCATAGAAACATCGATTATCACCAATTTTATACTCAATAACTTCTTTACTTTTTCCGACCGCAATACGGGGGGAATAGTTTCATTCTTTAAGAGGCTTCTAAACTTCAACCTGATATGCGTTGTCGGTGCGCTGATACAAATAGGCGTAACCAATTTGTTTGCCGTTGTATTCGGGTTCTATGACATTTTATCGGTACTTATCGGTATTGTTATCGCTTTCTTATGGAATTATCTTTTAAATAATTTCTTGACATGGAAAAAATAAAACAGGCATTTTTGAAGTTCATCAAATGGCAGTACTGCGGATTATTTTTAATAATCCTGTTTTCGCTTGTAATGCATTTGAGTGTCATTACCCAGCCTTCCGACGGCTATATCTTCGATGAAACCTATTACATTCAAGATGCCCAAAATATTATCGACAGCCATACCACCGACCGCCCTGAACACCCGCCGCTATCAAAGCTGATAATAGTCGGTGGTATTCAGTTATTCGGTGATAACCCCATCGGCTGGCGCCTGCCGCCCATCCTTTTCGGTATCGCCAACCTGTTTTTACTTTTTCTGATTTGCCGTCAACTGAAGCTGTCTGTGTTGGTTTCAACACTGGCGACTTTCCTTTTGGCGCTCGAAAATCTCAACTTTTTAATCTCCAGCATAGATATGCTGGATGTTTACAGCCTTTTCTTTATGCTTTTGGCATTCCTGCTCTACCTGAAGGACAAATTTTTCCTGGCTTGCGGATTGCTTGGATTATCGATGCTATGCAAGATGACCGGCGCGCTGGGATGTGTAGTAATCGGTTTGCACTGGCTGTTTGCCGGGCATCGCAAACCGCTTCGGTTCCTGCTTTCGATTTATATGGTACCGATAGTGTTCTTTGCCGGCTTATTCGCTTTTGATTCCATAATTTATATGAAATTAGTCAATCCGTTTACAAACTTCATGGAGATGATGTCTTCAGCCAGTGAATTGACCTTTGAAAATTACTCGGGAGGATGGGAAGCCTATCCCTGGCTATGGATATTTGTTCCGCAAGACCCCACTTTCTACGGGACTGATGTCATAAGATGGCAGGGGCTCATCAGCCCGACACTGATGTTTACCATTATTCCTGTTTACGCATACCTTATTTATCGTTTTATCAAAGGCGAACGCCAGAGCTTCTTCAGTATGATGTGGTTCTGCGGAACGTATCTGATGTGGATACCGATAGTTTTAATAACCGACCGCCTGACATATTATTTCTATTTTTATTCCACCATCGGCGCGGTAGCTATGGCTATGGCAATGGTAATGATAAAATTGAACAATCACCGTATCGGGAAAATAGTCCTTTTATTATGGCTGTCGGGGCATGTAGCTTCATTTATAGTTCTTTCACCACTGCAGTTATGGCTATCAATTCCGCTCTGTCTGATATTACTGGCTTACATCATCTGGAGTATGGGAATATTGCAAAAACCGATTCCTGCAATCGTAGTTGACGATGATATTCCGCCGGAACTTTCACCCGGTCTTCAAGATGAAATTTATCCGCAAGATTCTGACAACACCGAAGTACTTCAGGTTGATAAGCAACCCGAACAATAGTACAATTAATTATATTCATTACATTCCCCAGGAAGGAGATTTATGGACTCTTTAAATCAAAACGACCCGGAAATCAGTCAGGCTATTGAACTGGAGAAAAAACGCCAGCGTGAAACAATAAACCTGATTGCTTCCGAAAATTATGCCAGCAAAGCAGTGCTTGAAGCACAGGGTACCTTTTTAACAAATAAATACGCCGAGGGATATCCGGGCAAACGCTATTACGGCGGATGTGAAGATGTCGATATTATAGAAACAATCGCCATCGAGCGCGCAAAGGAGCTTTTCCGAGCCGAACACGCCAACGTACAACCGCACAGCGGCGCACAGGCAAATATGGCAGTTTATTTTGCTCTGGTAAACCCGGGAGACACCATTATGGGGATGAACCTCTCTCACGGAGGGCATTTAACCCACGGAGCGCCGGTCAATTTTTCGGGTAAATATTATAACATCGTGCCATACGGACTAAATCCGGAAACAGAGCGCATCGACTACGAAGAAGTGGAAAAACTGGCTCTCGAACATAAACCGAAGATGATAATTTGCGGCTCCAGCGCCTATCCGAGGATTATTGATTTCGAGCGTTTCAGATTTATTGCAGATAAAGCCGGCGCAATCCTTATGGCAGATATGGCACACATTGCCGGACTGGTAGCTGCCGGTCTGCATCCCTCTCCCGTTCCCTATGCTCAGGTTGTAACATCTACCACCCATAAAACGCTGAGGGGGCCGAGGGGCGGTTTTATCCTGTGCAACAAAGAAATTGCCAAAGGAATCGATTCAGCCGTATTTCCCAGAATGCAGGGCGGCCCTTTGATGCATGTCATTGCTGCCAAAGCAGTTGCTTTCAGAGAAGCTATGCAGCCTGAGTTCTACCAATATCAAAAAGCCGTAATCGAGAATACGCTTACATTAGCAACAGAGCTTAAAAGAATGGGGTTGAGGCTGGTTTCCGGCGGAACGGATAATCACCTGATACTGGTAGATTTGTGCGGCAGCGGTGTCAACGGCAAGGAAGCAGAGGAAGCGCTGGGACGAGCATCGATAATTGCCAACCGCAACACCGTGCCATTCGACACCACTTCTACGGCACGCATTCCGGGAGGTATGAGACTGGGAACTGCCGCAGTATCGGCTCGCGGATTCGGCACTGAAGAAATGAAACGCATTGCCGATATGATTATGAAAATAATAAAAAATATCAACGATACGGATTTACAGGAACAGGTTAAAAATGAAGTGGTCGAAATGTGCAAACGTTTCCCTGTTCCGGGAATCGATAGATAAGATTGAGAGGTCATAATTACAATGTATAAGGGGGATGCGATGGATGAACTGAAGGTATTTACGGGCAACGCTAACCCGGATTTAGCTAAAGCCGTTGTTGAATATCTTGATATACCTCTGGGAAAATGTGAGGTAATGCAGTTCAGCAACGAGAATACGTTCGTGCGCATACTGGAAAATGTGCGCTCGCGTGATACATTCGTGGTACAACCCATATCTTCCCCCGTCAACCAGAGTCTGGTAGAGCTTTTAATTATGATAGATGCCCTAAAGAGGGCTTCTGCCGGTCGTATTACCGCGGTTGTCCCCTATTACGGCTACAGCCGCACCGATAAAAAAGACCAGCCGAGAGTTCCGATTACCGCCAGGCTGGTGGCAGACCTTTTAACGGTCGCCGGCGCTAATCGCATTCTGACAGTAGACCTGCACGCCGCACAAATACAGGGCTTTTTCAACATTCCGGTGGATGAACTGACGGCTATCGGCATAATCAGCAACTATTTCCAGCAGAAAAATCTTAATGACATAGTTGTCGTGGCAACCGATATCGGCAGCACCAAGCGCGCCCGTGATTACGCCGCTAAACTGAATGCCCCGCTGGCAATAATGGAGAAAAGGCGTATCGGCAATGCCGACCAGACCGAAACCCTTAACATTATCGGTGAAGTCGCCGGAAAAATTGCTATTACGGTGGATGACGAAATCGATACCGGAGGCTCACTGGTTAATACCGTAAGCGCACTTTTAAACAATGGCGCCAAAGAGGTTTACGCCTGTTGCACACATCCGGTATTTTCAGGACCTGCTATCGAACGCATCGCAGCTTCTCCGGTTAAGGAAGTGGTGGTAACCGATACCATACCTGTAGCCGGCAGGAAAAAACTGGATAAGATTACCGTTTTGCCCATCGCACCGCTTCTTGGTGAAGCTATTAAACGCATACATACCGGGCAATCGGTCGGAGCTCTTTTCGAGCCCAGATAATAACTGTAATATGATAGAAGTATATAAAGCTAAAGGGGAATTGGAAGCCCAGATTATCAAGGGGATGTTGGACAGTTACGATATACCCTGCATCCTTCGCTCCAATGCAGCCAGCTCCGTCCACAGTTTTGTTTTCGATGGTATGGGGGAGGTCAGGGTAATGGTTCCCGAATCCTTTGCCGAAGAAGCATCAACCATTATCAATTCGGAATATCAGCCCGATTCCCCAAGCCGGCAGGAAGAAGAATAGCCTCCTATTTCTGATATTAAATCCTGCCAAATCAAATTAACAAAGGTGATAAAATGTTTAAATTATTCGGAGGCTCCGGAGACTCCAACGAAAAAGTAATCAAGCGACTGCAACCTATAGTCGATAAAATAAATGCGCTCGAGCCGGATTTCAAAGCGCTTAACGATGAAGACCTGCGCGCCAAAACGGATGAGTTTAAAGCCCGCTTAAAAGACGGTGCTACACTCGACGAGCTTTTGCCGGAAGCGTTTGCCGCTGTACGTGAAGCTGCCTGGCGCACCCTTGGAAAGAGACATTTCGATGTCCAGTTAATGGGCGGAATTGTACTACATCAAGGTAAAATCGCCGAAATGAAAACCGGTGAAGGTAAAACACTGGTAGCAACGCTCCCCTTATACCTCAATTCACTCACGGGTGAAGGCTGCCATCTGGTTACTGTAAACGATTACCTGGCACGCCGCGACCCTTACTGGATGGGACCGGTATTCCACGCTTTAGGAGTCAGTGTAGCCAGTATTTATCCGATGCAGAAAACAGATGACCATACACCGTCACTGCTATTCGACCCGGATTACGATTCCGGTGTCGAAAATGATACGTGGAGGCACTTCAAACCGATCACAAGACAGGAAGCTTATCAAGCCGATATCACTTACGGGACATCCTCCGAGTTCGGCTTTGATTACCTGAGGGACAATATGGCAGTAGATACGGCAAGATGTGTGCAGAGACCTTCAAATTACGCCATTGTCGACGAGGTGGATAACCTTTTAATTGACGAAGCGCGCACACCGCTAATTATCAGCGCACCGGATATGGAAGCCGGCCAGAAATACCAGATATTTTCCAGGCTGATTAAACGGCTTACGCCTGAAGTTGACTATGAAATCAAGTTAAAAGAGCGCATCGCCGAACTTACCGATGAAGGTTTTTCTAAAATGGAAAACCTGATTGCCCGCGAGGGATTATTAAAAGATGGCAGCGGATTATATGACCCGGAAAACGCCGACCTGATGCGCCATATGCGTAACGCCTTAAATGCGCGCGAGTTTTACAAAAGAGACCACCAATATGTGGTAAAAGACGGCGAGGTTATCATCGTTGATGAGTTTACCGGCAGAATGATGCACGGCAGGCGCTATTCAGAAGGCTTGCACCAGGCTATCGAAGCCAAGGAAGGCGTAAAAATCCAGCAGGAAAGCCGTACTTACGCCACCATCACAATTCAGAATTATTTCCGTATGTATAACAAACTTGCCGGTATGACCGGTACCGCCGTAACCGAAGCGGAAGAGTTCCATAAAATCTATAATCTGGAAGTGGTGATTATTCCTACCAACAAGCCGCTGGCAAGGGAGGATTACGCCGACCAGATTTATAAAGATATCGAAGCCAAGTTCAAGGCGGTAGTGCGGGAAGTAGATGAAGTTAAAAAGAGCGGCAGGCCGGTGCTGATCGGTACCGTTTCAATCGAAAAATCCGAATACCTCGGCGAAATGTTGAAAAGGAAGGGCATTAAACACGAAGTACTCAATGCCAAACAGCACGAAAGGGAAGCCAATATTATCGCCGAAGCCGGCAAACCGGGAGCGGTTACCGTAGCCACCAATATGGCAGGACGCGGCGTCGATATTATACTTGGAGGCAAAGAGCCGGACGACAGCGACAGCCGGGAATGGAAGGAATGGAAAGAGCGGCATGACCGGGTTATCGAGCTGGGCGGATTGCATGTAGTCGGCACCGAACGTCACGAAGCGCGCCGCATCGATAACCAGCTGCGTGGCAGAGCCGGAAGACAGGGCGACCCGGGCAGTTCACGTTTCTTCGTATCTCTGGAAGATGATGTTATGAAACGCTTCGGCGGAGACCGTATCAAGGGAATGATGGAAAATATGGGGTTTGATGAAAATACCCCCATCGAGAACAAGCTCATCAGTCGTTCCATCGAAAATGCCCAGATTCGAGTCGAGGGCTACCATTTCGATATACGTAAACATCTGGTAGATTACGATGATGTTATAAACAAACAGCGCGAAATCATCTATGGCGAACGTCTTAAGATTATAGGAGGGGCAGACCTTAAGGCAAATATCCTTTCACTGGTGGAAGCGGAGATTAAAAACATAGTGAATACCCATTGTCAGGGTTACGATATGGAAGAAGCGGCATCTTCGGTTGCCAATGAAGTCGCAGCCATTATGCCGTTATCACCGGAAGTAAGCGCAGAATCACTCTCAAAAATGAGCGTCGATGAAATGAGGGAGCAGCTGATTGATTATTCAAAAGAGCTTTACGAAAAAAAGGAAGCCGAAATCGGTTCAGAAAGTATGAGAATACTCGAAAGGCTTTTAATGCTGCGAATTATAGATACTGCCTGGGTGGAGCACCTGACGGCTATGGACAACATGAGACAGGGTATCGGATTGCAGGCAATGGCACAGCGCGACCCGCTGGTAGCCTATAAACGCCAAAGCCGTGAGATGTTCGATGACCTGATGGGGTCTATTCAGGATAGTGTTGTCCGCTCCATTTTCAGGATGTCGATTAAAAAGGGCACGCCGCCTCCCAAACCGGTAAATGTAATGGCAAAGGCTACCGGTGAGGATAAAGAAAGCAAAACCCGGAAAGCCCCTAAGGTAGAGGGAAAAACCATCGGCAGGAACGACCCCTGCCCCTGCGGCAGCGGCAAGAAATACAAGAAGTGCTGCGGAAGATAATACAGCAACACTAATAGTTCAATGTAGATTGTCGGTTCCTAACGTCTCGTATAGTAAACGATAAACTATCGTTGCGTATTTTGCCTTCCATATAGTGAATAGGCTTGCTATTGTGATGCCTTATGTCATGCTGAATTCGTGATGGACGAATGAAGCATCTGGGGTGGGGTTGTCACTCTGAGTTAAACGAAAAGCCTAAATATTATTCGGTAATCCTTACACAGCTAAAATGACAGGCTATCAGCGATAAGAATTTAAAAACCATAACAAAAATAAAATATTGATTATTGAGATAGAAATGAAAACAGAATCAAATCACCCGGCTCCGCCGGAAGAACAAGCCATACGGCATTTAAGGGATTCCATAATTTCCGGCAAGCACTGGTACCTTGCCCTGCTGGAAGCCGTTAATATGTGGCAGATTCCGGAAGAAAAAGTGGGCAAGCGTAAATATAATTATTTCATCGGTGGCGACGCCTTCGACTGGCTGCTTTTGGCTGAAAGACTCTGCCGAACGGTGGATGAGATGCTACCCGAAGATGAAAAAGATTCCCTTCTTTTCAATGGCAAGCCGCCGCTTCAAATCGATTCAGAAGAATTCAAAAATCTAATCGGGGAGCAGAAATACCGGCAGCACCTCAATTATTTCTACGGAATAACAGTCGAGGAAGTGCTTTTGCAGGTAGTTGAAGACGAGGTGCGCAAGGAGCAGTCGCTCGATTATCTTACTGAGGAAAGCATTACCAATGAGGCTTATAAACGTATTTATGACCTGACACAAGCGCAGATGTTAAAGCTCTTCAAACATGAGATGGGGCATCACCATCTGAACGATATGGATATGAACACGTTGAAAGAGTTTACGTACTGGTCTTTTAAATACCGATTGAGAACCTGTGATAAAGCCCGCATAGCCAGCGATACCAAGAAAGCCCTCACCTGGTTTAAGGAAAAAACGGGTAAAAACACCAATGGTTTATACTAGTTTTATGTTAAGTCTAGTTGACATAGTAACCGGTAATGTGCCAGAATTGCCATCAGATAACATTAATCATATGTAATAAAATAGACTACAACTCAGGAGGTACTATATGCGCAATATCAATGCAACTTTGATAATCTGCGGTGCTATCTATATAGCGCAAGGTTTCATTTTCCTGGTTGCTCCGGACCGAATAGTCAGCTTATACGGCTTGGAAGCGTTGAATGACAGCATGGCTTTTCTGATGACTATCATAGGAAGTGCCTTTGTCGCTGCGGGAGTGTGGTTTATAATGACTATCCTCAATCCTATACGCAATATAAATGCTATTAAATTTGCCATACTATGGTGCAGCCTGTTCGTGATTAGCCCGCTTTATGGTCTCTGGCAGGGCTATGTAGATTTCAATCAGATATGGCTGGGAATGGTTATCAACGCAGTTTTCGTGGCAGCTTTATTAATTTTCTATCCCAGAAAACAACAAATCGAAGATTAATTAGCAGCTTTCTCATAGAAATAATATAAGCCGCTCTACCAACGGAGCGGCTTTTTCTTTTTCTTTACGGAGGAAACCGCTGACAGACTAAGAGTCTTGGGAATGGTGATTGTTTGGCCCCCGTCCCCGGATGCTTCACCCCGACAAGTCGGGACTCCGGCATGCTAATCAGGTACACTGTGCAACTGGCACATAGGTTACATTTTAGTACAGGCACATAGGTTACACTTTTTAATATGGCGTTATCTTACACCTTTTTTCATCCAGCAATCCCAAAGGATATGAGCTATAAGATATTTCCTATAACTGCTCGTTTATTTGCTTCAAATTGCAAAATCAATTCGGATAACTTGCCAAAATCCCTCTTAATCTCCCTTTATTAAAAGAAGAAAACTACGAATTGTTAATTCTTGCCTTTATTTTCAATAGGTCTTTACGAGTTTTTCCAATGGAAAAGCGAAGCAATCCCTACAATGCCTCTTAATTACCCCGCCGCCAGTATATAGTAAAATGCCGTTCAACCCTTCGACAAGCTCAGGGCGAACGGATATATAAAAAGTCGTTCGTGGTTAAATGATAGCCGTTCGTGGTGAGCCTGTCGAACCATAACGGCGGCGATAAATTAAAAATGCTTTCATCCGTTCATTATACCCTTCGACACGCTCGGCGAACGGATTTTATTATTGTCATAGCTAAGTCCCGACTGTCCTTCAGTTTACCCGATACAATCGGGATTTCGTTCCGTCAAGCCGGAACTCAACATAAGGGGTGGGGTTAATTCATTTTTATACGCGTCCCTAATACCCCATTTTGATAAGATAGGCATATTAAATATCTATGCTTCCAGATTAGCCAGATGCTCTTTCAGTTTTCCTAACTTATCCTGCTTGCCGGCGAGATTGGCACGTTCTTTTTCGACCACCTGTGCAGGGGCTTTCGATAAAAATGCCTCGTCTTTGAGCCTGTCTTCGAGGCGAATCACCTCGTTTTCGAGCTGGTCGATTTCTTTCTTTATACGCTTTTTCTCAGCCTCTACATCAACCATACTCTGCATGGGAATAACCACTTCTACCCCTTTCAACACGATGACAAGAGAGTTCTCAGGCGAAGCCCCGCCCCTGTTTCGTTTGATTGACGGGTCAGCCTTTGCCAGCGTACGGATTGCCGAAGCATAAGCGGTAATTTCTTTTTCCATATCACCGGCATATATAATGGCTTCGATTTGCTTGGATTGTTCCACTTTATATTCGGTTCTGGCGTTGCGAATCGAGCGTATTATTTCCACCACGGAAGCCATCACTTCTTCGGCAACATCATCCTTAAAAGACTCATCGGGTTGCGGATAAGGCGCAATCATAATAGATTCCGGCCTGGATTTGTCTTCAGGCATCTTATCGACAATATTCTGCCACAACTCCTCGGTAATAAACGGCATAAAGGGATGCAGCAGTCGCAGGGATTTTTCCAGCACTTCTATTAAAACGGGGATTGGGGAAACAACCCCCTCACCGGCATTCAATCTGACTTTACTGATTTCGATGTACCAGTCGCAGAACTCGCCCCACAGGAAATCGTGGATTTGTCTCTGCACTTCGCCGAACTGGTATTCCTTCATCAGTCTGTCTACATCGACAATGGTAGTGTTCAATCGACTAAGTATCCATCTATCCTCAAGCGGTATGGATTTTCTATCGATTTTCATATCGCCGCTGTAGGATTCCATACTCTTTAACACAAATCGAGTGGCATTCCACATCTTGTTGGCAAAGTTCCTGCCGGCTTCCATCTTGATCGGAGTAATCTTGGTATCATTACCCGGTGAAATGCCGGTAGAAAGCGCAAAGCGCAGGGCATCGGTGCCGTAGCGATCCATCAGCTCAAGCGGATCGACCACATTACCCTTGGTTTTACTCATCTTTTCGCCTTTTTCGTCGCGCACCAGTCCGTGCAGGTAAACGGTGCGAAAAGGAATGTCCCCGGTATCTTCGATGCCCAGCATTATCATACGGGCAACCCAGAAGAATAGGATATCATAAGCCGTTTCCATTACAGAGGTAGGATAGAAATAGCGGAAGTCCTCCGTATCGTCAGGCCAGCCGAGCGTCGAATGAGGCCAAAGGCCGGAACTGAACCAGGTATCCAGAACATCCGGGTCCTGTTCTATTTCTGTCGAGCCGCAACCCGAACAGCGCTGCGGGTCTTTGGTATCCACCGTCAGAGCATCGCATTTTTTACAGTACCATACCGGAATACGGTGCCCCCACCATAA
>Ga0265294_10005436_pt1 | contig 15543 bp, 13 predicted proteins | sample MunlanPumphouse3_FD_192504 | JGI IMG/M metagenome (GOLD analysis project Ga0265294, IMG submission 192504) | Groundwater microbial communities from a municipal landfill in Southern Ontario, Canada - Pumphouse #3 | ecosystem: Environmental > Aquatic > Deep subsurface > Groundwater | place...
TATTTTAAGCTGTTATAAAAACATTTTTACCTTTGTTATTCTATCACTTATTTAACGTTGACTACAAATTTTTTATCTTTGAGTTGGTATTTTAGTAGCTAGACAATAAGTAATTATTTTTGTAGTATTTATATAACTTATTAATCCGTATATAAAATAATAAATGTATGAATAATTTTTTAAATTATGTCATTTTTAATAATAGTGGTAAAAATTATTTAATAGCGATTGGTGTTTTTATTTTAAGCTATATTATTTTAAATATTTTGCAAAAAATTACTATTTCGAGATTAAAAAAATTAGCTCTTAAAACAAAAAGAGATATCGATGATGTTTTAGTAGAAATATTAGCTAATGTTAAGCCGCCGTTTTACTTAATAGTATCTATTTATTTTGGATTTAAATATCTTAATTTATCAACTCAAGTTTTAGATACTCTGCAAATTTTATTTTTATCTGTTTTGGTTTATGAGGGTATTCAGGTATCTCAAAGAATTATTTCTTTTATTACCTATAAAGCTCTAAAAAGAGACGGGGAAGAAAAACAGGCGGAGTCAACTGTAAAAACTCTTAATATATTTATTAAGATTATTTTATGGAGTTTGGGTTTATTATTAGTTTTATCGAATGCGGGGATTAATGTTAATTCTTTATTGGCTGGCTTAGGAATTGGTGGTATTGCTATTGCCCTAGCTTTGCAAAATATTTTAGGTGATATTTTTTCAAGTTTTTCCATTTTAATTGATAAGCCTTTTCAGATTGGAGACTTTATTAAGATAGGAAATGATTTAGGGATTGTAGATAAAATTGGAATAAAAACAACTAGACTTAGAACTTTAAACGGACAAATTTTAATAATTTCTAATCAAGAATTGACCACAGCAAGAGTTGAAAATTTTAGACAAATTGAAAAAAGAAGATCTTTATTTACTATTGGCTTGACCTATGAAACTCCAAGGGAATCTCTAGAGAAGGTGCCGAAAATTATTAAAGAGGTTATTGAAAAACAAGAAAAAACAGAATTTGATAGATGTCATTTTATTGGTTATGGTGATTTTAGTTTAAATTTTGAAACCTCTTTTTATGTTGCTGTAGAGACTTATTCAGAGTTTTTAGATGTTGTTGAAAAGGTTAATTTGGAAATTTATAGTTCTTTTAAAGAAAATAATTTAAACTTTGCTTATCCCACTCATTTACAATATCAAAAAAGAATATAATCTTTTATAGTTACTTCGGTATTTTATAATTAATGAATGAATTAGTAATTATTAGAAACTAAATTAGAAGGGGTGCCTTATTTTGGGTTTATTTTATAATAGTGTTATAATAAATTTATTATATAAGTAAACGATAAGATTTATATGAAGAAAAAAAGTCAGTTAGTGGCAGGAATTTCTTTAATTTCTCCGTTGGTTATAAAAACTAGTAATGGATATACTGGCTTCGAGATTGAATTATGGGAAAAAATTTCTTCAAAATTAAATCTAACAACCAAATATGTAGAATACAATTTTGATGAGTTATTGGCTGATGTAGAGAATAATAAAATTAAATTAGGTATTGCTGGAATAACTAGAACAAGTGATCGAGAAAAGAAGATGCTTTTTTCTTTTTTTACCTTAAGTTCATCGCTGGGTATATTGATCTTAAAAGATAGGAAATTATTTATTAGGAGTATAAGAGACTTTTTTTTAAAAAATTATAAAAAGATCTTTTTTGCTTTAATTATTTTGCTAACATTTTTTATGTTAGCTAGTCATTTACTATGGTTTTTAGAAACCAAGAATGGTACGCTGGGCACATCCTATAAAAAAGATTTTTTTGAATCGGTATTTTTAATTATTTCAGCAGCGACCAATAGCGGTTTTTCTAGTGAGCTTATTTTGAATACTTTTTGGGGCAAATTTATTACGCTTCTTTCAATGATCAGTGGTTTGTTTTTATTTGGTTTGTTTACTGCTAGCCTAGCTTCAATGTTAACAATTGCTAAGGTGACATATTTGATTAACTCTTATAAAGATTTAAATAAAAAATTTGTAGCTACCAAAGAGCATACGGTTGCTAGAGAAGAGTTAGATAAAATCGGTGCAAAAATAATCACTGTCAAAGAAATTGATGAGGCCTATGAAATGTTAAAGAAAGATAAAATTGATGCAGTAGTTTTTGATTCTCCGGCATTGTTGCATTATGTTAAAAACTCTCAAGACGAAAATTTGACGGTTGTCGATCAAAAATTTGCTGAGCATACCTATGGTTTTGCTTTTCCGCTTAATTCTAAACTAAGAGAGCAGGTCAATATAGAGATTCTATCGTTATATGAGTCTGGTGAATATGATATTTTGCATAAAAAATGGTTTGGCGAAATTTAGATAATTAATAATTATTGCCAGATAACTAGGAGTTTTTACTTATTCTTGTTATACTCATTAGGTATTTTCTAGAATCATCCCCACAACCCTTTGGGGATATCAGTAATCGTTAAGCAGGGCTAATCAAAAGCCATTGATATTGGTTTAGCTTGTCTATATTAACGGTTTAAGGATTATTACCGGCAAAGCCGGGAAATAATCCATCATTTGAATTTAATTATACTGAGCGTTTATTCGCCAAGTATCCTGGGGGTGATTCTTGAGAATATGATAGATAAAATAATTGATTTAGTAAATTTAGAGAAAGCCTATTTAGAGGTTGTTGATCGTTTTTTAGCTGATCGAAAGAATTTAAACTACCATGGTTTGGATGGATTTTTTTTGCGAGACTATGACTTGGATAGTCGACAATTGCTATTAGCTTGTCAACGAGAATTATTAATCGGTCAGGTGGTTGATCCGGCTCTATTGATCAAAATACCTAAAAAAAATAAACCGGATAATTTTCGCAATATTTTTATTTATAATATTAAAGAGAGAATTAAGGCTCAGGCAATTTATCGAATTATTTTGCCAGACCTGGAAAGTCGCTTTTCTGATCGTTTATTTTCTTATCGTCCTGGTCGGCCGCCGCATTTAGCGGCTAAGCAATTTTGTCGTAATTATCGTCGTGTTTTTCTTAAGAGTCAGGCGGTTGTTATTGATTTAAAAAATTATTCTGAGCAGATTAATCAATCGATCCTTATTGGTCAACTAGAAAGAGTTTTTGACGACCATAAGGTGATCGATTTGCTTAAATTATTTATTGGTAATCAGATTTGTCATCAAGGAGTGATTAATAAACTAGATCGTGGTTTGGTTCAAGGGGTTCCGTTAATTGCCTTATTTGCTAACCTTTATCTGAGTGATTTAGATTTTAAATATCAGCATAAAATCAATTTTTATGTTCGAGTTGGTGATGATATTGCCTTATTAGATGATCGAGTAGATCATTTGATTAAAATTAAAGATGAATTTTTTAATGATTTATTAGCATTAGACTTGTCGCCCAATGATCATAAAATATATTGTGGTCCAGCCACGGGTTCGTATAGTTTTTTGGGTTATCAATTTAATAATGGTCAGATTAGTTTAGAAAGTGGTTTTATTGATAAGATAATTGCTAACTGGAAACAGATTTTAAGTGAACAACATTTAGGACAAAAGCAAAAGTATAATTTAATTAAGCGAAAAATGGATCAATTAGTGACTAATTATAATTATCAATTTGATAAATTATTGGCTGACAAGCCGCAAATTAATGATTATCAGCAAATTCGTTGGTTAACCGATAAATTTTTTATAATTATGACTAAGTTTTTTTATCAAACTTATTCGCCACGTTATCGTCGGTTAGTCACTAAACAACTTAAGCGTTTAGGAATTAAATCGCCTTATCAAATTTATTGGCAATTTCATCATGGAAAATCTCGAACAACAAGCTAAATTATTAAGAAAAGTTCGTCAATTGGCTAGTCAATATTTTAGTATTCGACTTGATCATTGGCAATTTGATTATTTGAAAAAATTTTTTAAACAACAGCGACGGTTAATAGTCGCTTTGATTTTTTTATTATTTTTTCAAGGGATTATTGAAGCTGCCCTAATTTCTATTAGCCGGTCTTGGTTAAGCTGGTCAGCTAATATTTGGAATAATTGGTTTTGGTTGATTTTTGGATTATTAGCGGTGATATTTAGTTTGACTGCTTATTGGGCTCTGCGACAAGAAAAAACTTTTTCAGTGCTTTTAGCTAATAATATTCGTCGTCGATTATTGCGTCTTCAGTTGAATATGCCGTTAAGTAGGATGAAGGCTGAACGCAAAGCCAGCTTGTTGGCTAAGATATATTATCAGTTACCGCTGGCTTCGATGGGCGTGACTAATTCTTTTTTTGGTCTTATTCGGTGGTTAATCGGTTTTTTAGTGGCCATGTTAATTGCTTATTGGGCGGGCTTGACTTGGTGGTTAGTTGGTTTATTTTTAATTATTTTTTCTTATATAATTGCTTTAGCTGCTTATTTTATTTCTTTAAAATATGTTTCTCAAGAAGTAACTTTTTATTCACAATTGATTAAATATTTAGATATCAGTCTAAGTGATCGCGAGTTTTTAAAAATTTTTCACCAAGAAAAAATTGTTTTAAAAAAGTTTGATCGTTTAGTAGCCATTGATTCTTATTTTCGTATTCGTCGTGATATTTGGCTAAAGGCTAGTTCGCGATTATTATTTGTTTTATTATTATTAATGATTAGTGCTTTTAAATTATATTCCGATAGATTATTTCCATTAATTAATTTGGCTGATAGTAATAATTTTTTATGGTTATTTTTAATAATCTATTTATCTAGATTAGCTAATCAGGCCCTGCGAGTTGGTCTTTATTGGTTTCCAGCTAAGCTAGGATTGTCTTTGACTGTGTCAAAATCGGCTGGTCCGTTAATTGTTCCTAATCTTTTTAAGATTAATAATTCAATTTCGTTTTCTTCATTAAAAATGAAGATCTTTAGTCATAGTCAATATTATCGGCGATTCAATTTTTCTTTTTATCCTGGTCAAAGAGTTTTATTTAGCGGGCCTAATTTGTCAGGTAAAACCAGCTTAGCCCGATTATTTTCTGGTCAAGAGGCCTATTTACCAAAAGCCATTAAAGTAAAACTAGATGGTCGACGATTTGGCTATAGTGATTGGCAAAAAAAATTTGCTGGTGCTTATTTATTTGGACAATCTTTGGCAACATCTGAAAAAAACTTAATTGAATTTTTATTGGGTCGAGATAAACAAGAGATTACTACAACCGAGACAGAAAAAGTTTTGAGTCTTTTGAATGGTCAACCGTTGATTAAAAATTTATTAGCCATTGATGGAAATCTAAATCGTTCGATTAATGTAGTTTGTAATAATAATTTATCTTTTTTTGCTATGCAGGCCGCTCATTGTTTAATTAATCGTCCAGCAGTAGTAGTTATAGATAATTTTTGGTTGGACTTGGGCTATCGTGATATTATAAAAATATTAAATATTTTAGATCAAGAACTAATTAATAGTATTTTGATCTGTTTTTCTGGTCAGGATAATAATTATTTGAATTATCAAAAACATTATGAGATTAAACCAAAAGAAATTAGCTAAAAATCAGAGAAGTAAAAAGTGGTTTTGGTTGATAACGGTGGTTCTGTTTTTAAGTTGTTTGTTTGGTTTAATTATTTGGTTAAAACCGCAAGTTGGTCAATTAATTAATCCGTTTATTTTTTCTGAGCCGGCGCGTCAGATTGAGGAACCATTTGCTGGTCAGCTTTATTTTAATGATCAACTCGGACAAAATAAATTATCGGGAGTTGTAATCGAAGCGATTAATCAGGCTCAATCAATCATTGAGTTGGCGGTTTACTCTTTTGATGATAAAGGGATTAAAGAGGCTATTTACCAGGCTGCGGCCAGGGGAGTTAAGGTGAAGATTATTTTGAGTGCTGAAAGACAGCTTGTTCATCAGCAATTATTTAGTGATTTGCCTAATAATATTGAGTTGATTGAGATCGTTTCTGATTCTGGTTATATGCATCATAAGTTTTTATTAGTCGATCGTGGTCAATTAAACGGTCAGCTGTTATTTGGTTCGTATAATTTTACTAGCCTACAGGATAAATATGATCCTAGTTTTTTATTGGTTAGTCAGCGGCCAGAATTAATTGATTCTTTTGGCCAAGAAATCGATCGGTTAGTTGATGGTAATAATGGTCAGGCCAAGACAGTTGGTAAAAATTATCTAGTAGATAGATTCCAATATCAGGATGGTTTCTTAGAGATTTGGTTTGGTCCTCAAAATAAATCTATTGGTCTTAAGGAAAGAATGATTAATCTAATTGATGGTACTCAGGATAATTTGCGAGCGATGATTTGGAATTTTACTGATCAAGATATTGCTCTAGCTATGTTAAGAGCAGCTCGTCGTCGCCCAGTTTCTTTGTTGGTTGATGACACTAATTGGTTTGGAGATCATTCGGTTAATAAAATAATGTCTAAATCATTGTTTAATAAATTAGAAATTATCACTGACGCTAAGCGTAACCAGGAGGTGCAAGAATTATCTGGTCAAGCTGAATTAAGTTCATTCTTACATCACCATATGCTATTAATCGATAATCATATAGTCGTATTTGGAACTAATAATTGGAGTTCTAGGGGATTTTTTAAAAACGATGAATCAATTATTATATCTAATATAAAAACCCTAGTTGATCCGTTTGAACAATCATTTTTATTTAATTATGAGAAAAATAAGTAGTTAGAAGATATTTTTGTTTAATTGGGTTTTGCTAACGATGATTTATGGTTAATTTTCTTGACATTTTAAAATAAATATTGTATAAATTAATGTCCACTATATAGTGGGCAAATACATTAACAATTTAAAACAATCAAAAGATCTGGGAGGATCGAAAAATGAAAAAGATCATTCTTATGGCTACCTTTATTTTGGTGGCGATTACTTTGGTGGGTGAAACCAATTGGTTTCAAAGTTTAAACTTTAAAACCATTGATACTCTCGATGGTGAAGTTTTTTGGGGAATTCCCAATCAAGGGGATATTAAGGCTCAACAATTTACCATTGAAAATGGTGAAGCAATAATCATTCAAGAGGTTGATTTGCCAGATACTTTAGATATCAATCACGGTTACGGTGTGTATCCAAAGATTTTGGCAGTTGATTCGGATTATTTTGGATCGGGCTTCATTGTTGGTGTCGGTCATAATTTAATATCATGGCTATCGAATAATACTGGGCCATTAAATTTTAATTGTCGTTATTTTGACACGTCTGAAATACTTGGCCTTCTAAAGAAGGATGAGTATGGCAGCATATATGTGTTAAATCAAAAACAAGGGGGGATTACTAGTTCAGTTATTTATCCCCCTAACCTGCAGAATGGCGGCGGCGGCACTCATTTTGTCGGAGGTTACGATACGTGTTCTTATAGAAATAACCTTATTCACGTGGTCGGCGGGTCATATTCTGGTTTTTGGCAAGACAATGCTATGGTGGCGATTAATAGGGTGTTGGATTATGGTATGTATCAATATATGGTTTTTTCAGACCCTATATATGAAAAAACTATGGCCGTGTTTATCGATAACCTTGATGTTTATGCTTTGCAAAAACGTCAAGGAACTTTTGATTCTGATGTTTGTCGGCTGGTTAAATATCAAGGACCGAACAATACAGTAAGTGAAGTTGTGTCTGATTTTTATTTAAGTCGTTCCGGCAGGCCTCTTATTGAAAAATTCGGAGACTGGATCTATTTTGGCAAAGGGAACAAAATAATGAGATACAATCTCATTAATGGGGTTGTAGATGGTTTTGATAATTCATGGTCTTTTCTTGGTTCAAATCAAGAGGTATCATTTCCATACAATTATGCCCAAGAAATGATTATAGCTGGCAATAAAATGTTGGTGCCGCTGGCCAATGGTTTGTTGGTTCATCAGCAGACTGGCTCAATTATAATGGCCAAAAACGGAACAGCCGAATCGGTAAATGTTTTTCCTAATCAAACCAATGTTAACTTAATTAGTGTTGATTTGTCTGCCTATGACGCAGACGTTCAATTGCAATCATTAAGATTAGGAGTTTTTCCTTTTTCTCAGGAACCAGCTGAAGTTTTTGAGAACATTAAAATAGTAATCGACGGGGATGATTTTCTCGAAGTATCTGGGGTTGTAAATGATAGATTTGTTGATTTTAATGGTATCGATGTTGTTATTGATAATGGTTCTTATAAAACTATTCGGGTTTTTGCTGATATCAAAACAATTATCACACCAGTTGATACATTAAGATTATCGATTCACCCCAGCTATATACAGGCAGTTGATTTGTCTGGTAGTATTGCTTCAATTTCATTGAATCATGCTCAACCAGCCCCAGCTATCAATTTAATTATCTTTTCAACCGATGGATTATCTCATATGGATATTTATCCATATCGTAATCCGATAGTTGAGATATTTGAGAATTCTCGACAGGTGATAGATACTTTGTATGTTTATCCGGGTCAATTGTTAAGCTATTCGGGTGTCCTCAACTCCATGCCTTATAATAGTACCGGTATTGTTGGAATTGATGCCAGTGTGTCTATTGATCACAACAATTTTTCTGAGTTATGGTCAACATGGCAAATTAGCTCTCTTTATAACCATGGTTTGGTTTATGTTGAGGGAGCTCAGTTGGCTTGGGTAGCAAATGATTATCTGGGAATAACTGACTGTGGGCTGTATGAAGCTGGCCTGCAGAATCAGATGGAGGTTGGTGAAACTTCAATGATTTTCACATCATTAAACTTAACCAAAATTACCCCAGATGGAGTTTCAGCTGAAAGTCATTTTGATAATAAACTGATTATCTCTAATTCGGGGATGATTGGTGATATCGATGGCTCTGGAACTATCGATAACAACGATGCATTTTTGGGTATTCAGCAATGGATTAATCAATCTTTGTTTAATACTCAATTCAACCAGATTACAGAGGTTAATTTGGCTCGACAATCTTGTTTATTTCCCCATCCTAGCACTGCCAATATCTGGGCCATCAATGGTTATGTTAATGACCCTGATGATCTGTTCTTTGGCAGCCTGGGTATAGGTCAAGATTTTGAGTCTGGTCAATCCACAATCCCTACCTTTATTAACGATGATGGATTGATTACCGTGGAAACTACTGATAATTTTGTCAGTATTTTATGGCAAAATTCTGATGGTAGTTATCAGGGGCAAGATATTATGGTTAATGGAGAAAAAGGTTTGAGGTGGAATGGAGAGGTTGGTATTGAACCGGTTTTGATTAACATGGAAAAAGGCCAAATTAATTTCCAGATCCCCCCAGACGCCCGAGTTTTGTCGCTGGCGAGTCGTCAGGTCAACTATTATCCGTCGGATATAGTTGATGACACTTTATCTCCGACAATATCCTGGTTAGGCAATGCTTACCCCAACCCATTTAGGGGTAGTACTACCGTCAAATTCAATCAGGTTGATAACAGTCCAACTACTGTTTCAATCTATAACACCAGGGGGCAACTCATCCGCATCTTGGTTAATAATCAAAAACTATCGCCTGGTGAACATTCGTTTACCTGGGACGGCAAAACAAACTCCGGCCAACCAACGGCGGCTGGAATATATTTTTATAAAATGATATCTGGTCGTTTTTCTTCAACAAAAAAAATGATCATGATGAAATAATCAACTAACTAACTAACCATTAAACTCCTTAAGGCTATAAGCTAAAAGGAGTTTTTTAAATCTATTTTTTGGTTTTAAAACTATAAAAATGTTATAATTTATTTATGATCAATATTTATGTTTTTATATCTAACATCGACTGGTTTTGAAAACCAACAAGTTGCTAATCATTTTAAGAAAATGATAACCAAGAAAGAGGTTGGTGATGTTTCGTTTTTAGTTATTTCAGTACAAGATGATCAGTCCGACGTTATTTATTTGCAAAAAACTAAAGATGAAATTAATCGATTAGGGTTTATTGATATTGATGTGTTTGAGCTTAAAGACAAGCCATTTATACCGACCAAGCAATATGATGTTATTTATGTTTGTGGTGGCAATACTTTTGTTTATTTAGATAGAATTAGAAAAACCGGCTTAGATAAGTTTATTATTGACTCAGCTAAAAGTGATAAAAGCATTTATGTTGGTGTTAGTGCTGGTAGCATAATTGTTGGACCAGATATAGCTATTGCTGGTTGGGGTAGTGAGGGTGATCCCAATGATATCGGCTTACAAAATTTGTCTGGTTTAGGTTTAATTGATTTTGTTGTTTTTCCACACTATCGTGATGATCTAAAAATAGAGGTTGATAGTTTTAAAGATAAATTTGATTATCCGGTTTATGAATTAACTGATGAGCAGGCGCTTAGTTTAGATTTTTCTGGTGTTAATGTTTTTAAGAATATTAACACCAAGGTAATTCTTGATGTGGTTAATAATGAAGATGAAGTAATTGGTCAGGCCAGCAGAGAAGAGGTGCATCGTGATGGTTTATTACATCGAGAAATACATATTTATTTTGTTACACTAAATAGGCAAATTATTTTTCAACATCGAGCTAAAAATAAAGAAACTTATCCTGATTTATTAGACGCGACCGTTGGCGGCCATGTGGAGATTGGTGATAGCTATCTTGATACGGCAATTAAAGAGGCGGCTGAAGAAACTGGCCTAAAGATTGATTCGCAGAAATTAATATTGATTAATAAAACCATTAATCAATCAGTCGATAAAATAACCGGTAAGATTAATAATGCTATTAGAACAAGTTATTTGTTTATATTTAATGGTGATGTTGATGATTTAAAAATAGAGCCTGGCCAAGCGCTAGGTTTTGAATTGTGGTCAATGGATAGATTGGTAAATATTTCCAATACCGACAGTCAAAGATTCATTCCTTATATATTAGATTTTTCAAGGAAAGAGTTAATAAATTTTTTTGACCAATATGTCCCAAAAAATAATTAAAAAAGTTTTACCAGATTATTTTCAAGACATTATTGATGGTAAAAAGAAGTATGAGCTTAGACTGAATGACTTTGAGGTCGAGCCAGGCGATATTTTAGTTTTAGAAGAATGGACTACAGCTGATCCGGTCAATCGTCAAGCCACTGGTCGAGTTATAGAAAAAACGGTATCTTATGTTAGAAAATTTAAATTAGAGGATTTGTGGTGGAGTTGCCAAGAGATTGAAGATAAGGGGATTCAGATTATATCTTTTGAGAGTAAAGAAGATAAGAAATACCCGAAAGTTGGTATTGGTGTTATGATTCAAAACGATCAAGGTTTAGTATTGTTGGGTTTGAGAAAAGGTTCGCATGGTTCAGGGGAATGGTCTTTTCCGGGTGGTTATTTGGAAATTGGTGAAACGATATTTGAAACTGCTAAAAGAGAAACAAAAGAAGAAACAAATCTTGATATTAATAAATTTGAAGTTGTTTCAGTAGCCGATGAGTTAAGATATCTTCAAAGTGATGGCAAGCATTATTTGAATATAGGGGTTAGGGGTATTTATGATAGTGGAGAAGTAATTGTGATGGAGCCAGATAAATGTGAAGAATGGCGATGGTTTGATTTAAATAATTTACCAGCTAATTTATTTGAGGGGACATCGTTAACTATTAATAATTTTAAAAATAATAAAATATACTAATCATATGTTTATAAAACTTTATTTTATTGCTTTACCAGTATTCTTGGTTATTGATATGATTTGGCTTGGCCTGATTGCTAAAAATTTTTACGCTAAACAGATTGGTTTTCTGATGAAGTCTAATATAAATTGGCTAGCGGCTATTATTTTTTATTTGTTATTTATTGTCGGATTAGTTTTGTTTGTTATTACACCGGCTATGCAAAAAAATTCTTGGCTGCAGGCACTTTTATTCGGAGCTTTGTTTGGTCTAATTACTTATGCTACTTATGATCTTACTAATTTGGCTACCATAAAAGATTGGCCAATCTTGGTAACGGCTATTGATTTAGTTTGGGGTGTGGTAATCGCTAGTTCTGTATCGGTAATAAGCTTTTTTGTTGCTACTAAAATTGGTTTATGAATTATTATTTGATTATAGCCACGATACTATTTTTGTACATGACGGTCTGGTTTATTATTTCTCTTTGGAAAAAAAGAAATGATGTTGCAGATATTGCCTGGGGACTTGGGTTTGTTATTATTTCTTGGCTTTCATTTTTTATTGCCAGTGAGTATAGCTGGAGAGCTATTTTGGTTAATATAATCGTGATGATCTGGGGGCTTAGACTGGCTGTCCATATTTATAGACGCAATAGTAAAAAACAGGAGGATTATCGCTATCTTGACTGGAGAAATAAATGGGGTAAATGGTTTTTAATTCGTTCTTATTTACAAGTTTATTTGCTCCAGGGATTTTTTCTTTTGATAATAATTTCTTCAGTTATTTTTATTAATAAAAATTCAGCCAGTATAATTAATATTTTTGATATTATTGGCTGCCTGGTTTGGCTTATGGGATTCTTGTTTGAAGTTGTTGGAGATTGGCAACTGGCTAAGTTTATTAAAGATCCAAATAATAGAGGACGAATAATGCAGACTGGTCTTTGGAAATATACTCGTCATCCCAATTATTTTGGCGAAGTAGTGCAGTGGTGGGGAATATTTATTATTGCCTTGTCATTGCCGATGGGAATCATTACAATTATAAGTCCCATTACCATTACAATTTTGATTTTATTTGTTTCTGGTATTCCATTATTAGAAAAGAAGATGATTAATAATCCAGAGTTTAAGGAATATGCAAGAAAGACCAGTATTTTTATTCCTTGGCCTTCAAAATATAAGTATTATAAATAATAATTAATTTCTATGACTAATTTAAACGAACTTCGTCGTTTTTTAGTAAAAGCTAAACAATTGACTTATGCCAGTGGCAATGAATCTATTAAAACCAAAGAGAATGACAATTCAACTACTTTAATTTTTGAAGACGGTGATTTTAAATATCATGATAATTATTTTGGTGGTGAGCCTTATGGTGGTCGGGAAGTGGTTTTTTATCACGGTGAGCCAGTCTATATGATGGTTTATTATGGTTTTGTTGCTAAAGATGCTAGCGATATTAATAATGTTTATAGCGTTTTACAAAAAGCGTTGTCTTTAATTCCAGAAGACCACCCATATCGTGGACCGATTGAATTTAAGGAAGGCGATTATCAATATAGCAATGAATATCACGGTGAGGTTGATAATTTTTCCGGACAAGAGTTTATAGAGCATAATGGAAAAATTATTTATGAGGCCAGCTATATTGGTGGACTAGTGGATCAGGCTAGATAATAAATTTTTGATAAAAATAAAAAAGCCCGGAATGGTTTACATCGGGCTTATGAAAGAAGGACTGTTAGACTTGACGGGCCCTTTTTCTAAAGAACATCTCCGGCCATTTAAAGCCGAAGCCCCAGCAGATACTGACGGCGATACCGACTACCTCTACCAGGTATTTTTTAATACTTTTTTTACCGGGCGCCGACACGAATTTGATTTTTTTGCCGGCCAAGTCCCAGATGATTATTGTTCGGAGGGCGTGATAGTCGGAAGAGATGACAAAGAAGTTATTATCTTTCCCGACCATTTGGATAACTTTTTCACAGTTATCAATGGTGGTTAGACTTTCGTTTTCCTCTTCAATATCCAGGTTGGTAATTTCTTCCCGGATGCGACGAGCCATGGCCGCGGCAATAGTCACGCCTTGTTGTTTTGGGGAGAACAGGCCGCCGGTGCAAATAACTCGGTCAAACGGTTGGTCTGAGCAGATTATTTTAATGGCTTGGCGGCAGCGAGCTTCAGCATCGAAACTAAGGGTCCAGTCCTCATTTTCGTGGCCGTGGATAATTAATACATTGGCCATGATAGCCTCCTTTTTGTTTTATGTACGATTAATAATAATATCACTTATGACCATATTTGTCAATAGTTGTACGCTTGCAGGGTTAATGTTACCTTTTCCGTTTGGATTAGGCAAATAGAGTCAAATAGACTGCCTGCTAGTTTTTCTCTCGGGGTAAGTCCAGCCATGCCATAACCATAATGTTTGCGTTGTTCATTGTAGTAAGCGACCCATCTATTTAAACCATATTGCATAGTTTCCATACTATCGTCAAAGCCACAGTATCTGAAGAAGAAATTTTCTTTGAGTGTCTTATGAAATCTCTCTATCTTACCGTTCTCTTGAGGACGGTAAGCATGTATTGTCACCACTTCAATACCAAGAGTAGCGCAGAATGCCTTGAGCTCTCGGCCATACCTATTATCCACCCTGATCCTTTGTATTCTAAATGGTGCTTTGGTTATGAGATATCTGACAAAATCTATGGCATTGGCCGCGTTTTCACGATCATAGAGCTTAGCAATGACTAATCTCGAGCAATCGTCGATGGCGTCGAAACAGGCTAACTTTCGGCCTCGGCCGAAAGGATAGCAAGCATCCATCTGCAACTCCAGTCCAGGAGTTTCTAAGCAATACAATTTAGCTTTGTTCTTAGGCTTGTATTCATACAAGACTGAATATCTGATTCCATGACGTTTGAGTATTCGGTAGACAGTTGTTGGATTTAACGACATGCCTAAATTCGAGAAATAGTCGGCTAATTCAATGACTGTGGCTGTCCGATTGAGTTTAGCCATCTCGCACACTAAATGCTCAATATGGACCGATGTTCGGTTAGGTGGAGGAGAATCCGGTTTAGGGCCAGGCTTTCGTGGCATAAGCGCGCTTATGCCACGCTCCAAATATTCTCGTTTTAAACGCGAGAATGATTTAGGATGCATACGCAGGAGCTTCGCTCCTGCGTAACATTTCATCTGTCTAGCAATACATTTATCTAAAATATTCTGCTTCATAGCTATTAGTTCAGCTTGCAAGCTTCTTAACTTTCCCATATTGGTCGGCATAATTACTTATGAGGTAATTCTGCCACCAAACAGCCTTAGAGCGAAACCCCAAAGGTAACCCTAATTGCTGCAATTGGAACAAAATCTTAGCAATACCAGCCAGCAAATCAACAAACGGTCTAAGGTTAGTCTGATCAACTATTAAACATTCTTCGTCTGATAATTCACTGTGCGGCCGGTCAAAACCAGCTGGTATTAAAAAACTAGACATTGGATAGCCGGGATCAATAATTTTAGAAAACTCTGGAGCGACCGTATTAGTCTGCCGCGCTTGAGCGCTCTTTATAAGGCCATCGGCCGGATTGTAATAAGACAAACTAAAATCCCAAATAAATTGTCGGTCAGCTTGATTATAAATCTTAAAAATCTCTTGCCAAACAACCAATACTTCGGCATCAATCAAATCGCGTCCGGAACGAAAGCGCCGCACAAATACCCCTGGCTGCTCATTATCTGGCAAAAAATTGGTACTCACTGCTTCATCAATGGCGATGGTCGGCAATTGGCTCAAATCGCCATAAACTTTAGCCTTATGAATTGCATTCTCCCTTGGCGTGGAGAACGGCTCATCGGCCTTATGGTTAATCCCCAGCTCGGCCAAAGTAATCAAATTGAGATTAGCAATGTCTTTAAATAATCGCTGG
>Ga0265294_10005437_pt1 | contig 15539 bp, 8 predicted proteins | sample MunlanPumphouse3_FD_192504 | JGI IMG/M metagenome (GOLD analysis project Ga0265294, IMG submission 192504) | Groundwater microbial communities from a municipal landfill in Southern Ontario, Canada - Pumphouse #3 | ecosystem: Environmental > Aquatic > Deep subsurface > Groundwater | place...
CCCACGGGTGCTAATATCTTGATGTCTGCCAGTGCGATGACCCCGCCCAATAACGACTGGCTGATCTTTCCAAATCTGCATCTGGGGGCTTCCGCCAATCTCGCCTTTACCGCCCGTAGCTTTACCGCGGCCTATGGCCTGGAGCGCTTGCGGGTCTTGATTTCTACTACCGATAGTGCGCCGGAGTCCTTCAGCATGCTAAATGCAGGGGACTGGCTCAGCCTCCCCGCCAGTTGGACAGATTATGATTTTGATCTGAGCGCTTATGCCAATCAGGATGTCTATCTGGCTTTAAACGCAGTGTCTTTGGATGCCTTTGCCTTGTTCATAGATGATATCAAAGTGCAGGGGATCGGGGGATATCTGGAGGCTTTGGATCAAACGCCGCCGGCTCTGAGGCCTTATCCCAATCCCGCTCATGGGGATTTCTCATTGAAAAGTCAGAACTATTTTGATCTGAAACTCTATAACCTGAAGGGTCAGAGAATTGCTTCCTATGAGGGCATCAAGGATTTCAATTCGGCCCAGCTTAGCTTGATCCCCGGCATCTATATAATAAAGCTGAAGCAGGATGGTGTGCAGCATATCTATCGGCAGATAGTCCTGCCCTAAATGCAAGCTATCAATGATTTTGTAGAGCGTCTTCAGCTTGATAAAAGGCATCGCGAGACCATCGTCTCTACTAATATCGCTCCAGCCAGAGAGCCTGTGTATGCAGACTTTCCGGCACTTCTGAGTCCACTCCTGATTGATCTTTTAAAAGTTCAAGGCATTTCCCAGCTCTATTTGCATCAGGCAGAGGCTATCAAGCAAATCCTACAGCGGCAAAACGTGGTGATCAGCAGCGGCGTGGCCAGCGGAAAGAGTCTGTGTTATCAATTGCCCATCTTGAATAGCCTGATCCAGGATTCCAAAGCCAGGACCTTACTGCTCTATCCCACCAAGGCTTTGGCTCAGGATCAAATGCAGAAGATGACCGAGCTCTGCTCTGCACTTACTGCCCAAAGCGGGGAAAAGATCTACAACGCAATCTACGATGGCGATACCCCCTCTCAGGATCGCAGCCGCATCCGCAAACAGGCCAATATCGTTTTCAGCAATCCAGATATGCTGCATCTGGGCATATTGCCGAACCACAGTCTCTGGGCCTCATATTTTGCCCGCCTGCAATATGTGGTGATCGATGAAGTTCACTATTACCGCGGGGTCTTTGGCTCGCATTTTGCGAATGTGATCCGCAGACTCAAGCGCATCTGCCAGCTTTATCGACAGAAGCCTGTATTCATCTGCACTTCAGCCACCCTGGCCAATGCTCAAGAGCTGGCAGAGGAGCTCATCGGCGAGGAGGTAATCCTGATCGATAGTGATGGCTCGCCCATGGGCAAAAGGATCAATCTCATCATCAATCCACCTCTGGAAAACAAGAATCTGGGGATCAGGCGCAGCAGCAGCGCAGAAAGTGGTGCTTTGGCCAGGATGCTGCTTCACTATCCCTTGCAGAGCATCCTCTTCAGTGCCACGCGGCGTAGTGTGGAAATGCTGCTTTTGCACATGCCAGAGAAGTTTCGGGACAAAATCGCTTCCTATCGCAGCGGCTATCTGGCCCAAGACCGGCGCGGGATCGAAAAGAAACTGCGCGAAGGTGCACTCAAACTGATCATCAGCACCAATGCTCTGGAGCTGGGCATCGATATCGGCGGTCTGGATGTGGCACTGATAAACTCCTATCCAGGAAGCATATCCTCTGTGCGTCAAGAAGCTGGCCGGGCCGGGCGTAAGGCAAATACCGCTCTTTCCATTTTGGTAGCGGCGAGCAATCCCCTGGATCAATACATCTGCCAGCATCCCGAATATCTCTGGGGAAACAATCCCGAACACGCTCTGATCGATCCCAATAATACCGAGATTTTGTTGCAAGAGCTGCTCTGCGCCATCAGTGAGCTCTCACTGAAAGAGGGCGAAGACTTTGGCAATATGAGTTTTATCGAGCTCTCTGGCTATCTGCAAGTTTTGCTGGATGAAGGCCGCATTCGCAAGGTGGGCAGCAAATATCTGGGGCAGGTGGGTGAGTATCCCGCGGCGGAAGTATCCCTGCGCAATGCCTCCAATCAATATCCCATCCTGGCCGAGGGCGAATGCATCGGTTTTGTGGATGGGGACAGTGCTCTGTGGATGACTCACCCCAATGCCATTTATCTGCATTTGGGCGAGACCTGGATCGTGAAAGAGCTCGATCTTGAGAAAAAGCTGGTGCTGCTTGAGGAGATTCAGACGGATTATTATACGCAGGCTCTGCAGCAGACGGATCTGATCCTGATCAAGCTGCTACGCATCCATGAGTATCCCTGGGGTAAAAAGTACTTTGGCAGAGTGAATGTTCAATGCCAGGTTACCGGATTCAAGAAGATCCGCTTTGGCAGCATGGAAGTCCTGGGCCTCGAGGACTTGGATCTGCCTATGCAGGAGCTGGATACCATGGCCTGGTGGCTCTCTTTTTCGCAAAGCATGATCGAAAATATCCGCCAGCAGGGGCTCTGGAATAGCGATGTGAATGATTACGGTAAAGACTGGAAGCGCATTAGTGACGAAATCCGCAGACGGGATAAGTACCGCTGCGTCAATTGTCAGGCTCCGGAAGACGGGCGGGCTTGGGATGTGCATCACCGTATTCCCTTTAGGAAATTTGGCTCCAGTAAGCAGGCCAATCAGCCAGAAAACCTCATCACCCTTTGCCCTCGCTGCCACCATCTGGCCGAACAGCAGGTGCGCATCCAAAGCGGGCTTTCCGGCCTGGGCTATCTGCTGAGCAATCTGGCCAGCTTCTTTGTGATGTGTGATCCGGGGGATTTGGGCTTGCATTATGAACCGGAATCTCAGCTTGCCAATGGGGATCCGGTAATCGCTCTTTACGACAAAATCCCCGGAGGTATAGGCCTGTGTAAAAAACTCTATGAGATTCAGGATCAGCTCTTTAAAGCTGCCTTGGAGCAGATTGACCACTGCGCCTGTGAAGAAGGCTGTCCGGCCTGTGTGGGCCCCGTTGCCGAACAGGGAGTGGGCGCCAAGTCTCACGCCAGAGCGATCCTGGCGGAATTGGTCAAACCCAGCGAATAAGAGGCAAAATAAGCAATATTATCAGCTCAAGTCAGGAAAGATATTGACTAAAGAGCTGATCAAATTTATCTTGTCTGCAAACGAATATTAACAGAATACAAGGAGAGGAAATGCAAGTTAACCCCTTATTACGCAAGGAAAACACTCATCGCTTGAAGGCGATTCCCTTTGATGAAATCAAGCTGGAACACTTCATGCCGGCCGTTGAAGAAGGCCTCAAGATTGCCAGAAGAGAGATAGAAGAGCTGAAAAGCAATCCTGAAGCTCCCACTTTCGAAAATACCATCCTGTCACTGGTTAACGGCGGCGTCGAATTGGACTATGCTACCACGGTGTATTTTAACCTCTTAAGCGCCCATTCCGACACCGAATTTAAGGCTTTGGCCCCTAAAATCTCTTCCATGCTGGCAGAATTTGGCTCCAGCATTGCCACCGATCCCAAGATCTTTGAGCGGGTCAAGGCTGTGTATGATGCCGAAGTTTTGGATCGTCCCAAACCCACAGTTCCCCAAGATTTTAGCGACAAAGAGGCACTCCAAAAAGCCGAACGCTATCGCCTGATCGAACGCGAATACAAGAGCTTCATCCGTGGTGGCGCCATGCTGAAGGCTGAGGACAAGAAACGCTTCACCGAAATCGCCATGGAAAGTGCCCAGCTTTCTCCCCGTTTTAGTGACAATGTGCTGAATGCTACAAATGCTTTTGAACTGCATGTTACAGACCCCAAAGACGTGGAAGGCATCCCGGAAGGTGCCTTGGAAGCGGCCGCATTTCTGGCCAAAAAGAAAGGCAAGGAAAGTGGCTGGAGCTTCAGTTTGCAGCCTTCCAGTGTGACTCCGCTGCTTACTTATTGCAAAAACCGCGAGATCCGCAAGAAAGTTTCCACAGCGTATTCCTCCCGCGCTTTCAAAGACGAATGGGATAACCAGGATTTGGTAAAACGCACCCTGGAGCTCAGAAAAGAGCGGGTCTCTCTCTTGGGCTATGCCAATCACGCGGATTATGTTTTGGAAGATCGCATGGCCGGCTCCGTGCAGACCGCCCGAGACTTTTTGGACCGCATCTATGAAATCGCCTATCCCGCCGCCCAAAAAGAGCGTGATGCCGTAGCCGCTCTGGCCAAAGAGCTGGATGGCATAGAAGAGCTGCAGAGCTGGGATTGGGGTTATTATAGCAATAAACTCAAAGAAAAGCTCTTTGCCTTTGATCCGGAAGAGCTCAGACCCTGGTTCAAAGTGGAAGACGTAATTGACGGCCTTTTTACCGTGGTGAATAAGATCTATGGCATCACCATGAAACAGGTGCACGATGTGCCTGTGTATCATGAAGATGTCACCACCTGGGAAGCCCATGATGCCGATGGCAGCTACCTGGGCCTGCTCTATATCGATCTCTTCCCTCGCGATACCAAACGCGGCGGTGCCTGGAAGACCTCTTTGCACGGCCAGGGCATGTATGCCGATGGCATGTGGAGACCGCAAGTGATGATCGTGGGCAGCCTTACCCCTTCCACAGACAAGACTCCTTCACTGCTGCGCATGGATGAAGCCAGGACCGTATTCCACGAATTTGGCCATGCCCTGCATTCTCTATTGGCAGATGGCTATTACCACAGCTTGTCAGGCACTTCCGTGCTCTGGGACTTTGTGGAATTGCCCAGCCAGATCATGGAAAATTGGCTACTGGAAGAAGAGGCACTGAATCTCTTTGCCCGGCATTACAAAACCGGCGAGCCTATTCCCAAAGAACTCCTGGACAAGGTGATCGCCGCCAAAAACTTCAATGCAGCCACCGCCAATATCGCCCAATTGCGTTATGCCAATCTGGATTTTGACTGGCATGTGACCGACCCTGCCGAAATCCAGGACGTGGAAGCCTTTGAAAAGAAATCCAACCAACGCTTTACGCTCTTGCCCCCTGTTCCCGGCACCAATAGCTCCTGCGCCTTTGCGCATATTTTTGCCGGAGGCTATGCGGCTGGATACTATTCCTATAAATGGGCCGAAGCCTTGGATGCCGATGCCTGGAGTGCCTTTACAGAGCGCGGGATTTTCGATCAGGAAACTGCCCAGAACTTCCGTAAATTCATCCTCTCTCGCGGCAATGCCTTTGCCCCGGATGAGCTCTTTGAAGCCTTTAGGGGACGTCCCCTGGATGCCGATGCCTTGCTTAAACGAGATGGCCTCTTGTAAATAAACTAACTATAAATAGCGGAAAAGGGCGTGAGTGATTACGCCCTTTTCTTTTGAAAAGTAACGCTGGCTTCAGCCGGCCTTGGGAGAAAAATAGTCACACGGATTTTACGGATTGAGGAGTTGCTGGATTGCAGACCTCTCGTCTGCAGAGCAGGGGACCTGCTCCCTCTTTTCAAGCCCGTTCCCCTTTCTATCAAACCCTTCGGTCTAATTCGACACGAGACAAACCAAATCCAGCAGGACAGCTTCTGCCGTCCCTAAAACTTGCGCCTCAACAGATTGGCATTAGTAACCACCGTGACAGAGCTCAGCGCCATCGCCATCTCTGCGATCACCGGATGCAGCACCCCAAACGCAGCCAGCGGAATGGCAACAAGGTTGTAAAAGAAGGCCCAAAACAGGTTTTGCCGAATCTTGGCAAAGGTCTGTTTCGAGAGCCTGAGAGCCAGGGGAATGAGCCGCAAATCTCCGCGCAAAAGCGTGATATCAGCGGCTTCGATGGCGATATCCGTGCCCAGGCCCATCGCAATGCCGATATCGGCCTGTTTGAGAGCGGGCGCATCGTTGATCCCATCCCCGATCATAGCCACCACCCGGCCTTGGCCCTGCAAGTCTTTCACCTTTTGGGCTTTATCGGCAGGGAGCACATTGGCCATTACATTGTCGATGCCACAGCTTTTGGCAATAGCCTGGGCGGTTTCCTGGTTATCACCGCTCATCATAATGAGCCTTAGTCCTTGTTTGGATAGGGTTTGCACTATTTCAGCAGCTTCTTCTTTGATGGTATCCGCCACATAAAACACAGCCAGGATTTCCGCTTCATCAGCCAGATAGATCTTGCCGGCATAGGCCAAATCCTGTCCTGCAGGAAGTTCCGGTGTGCGCAAGCCAAGCTCCGTCATCCAATTCAGGCTGCCCATCAGATACTTTTTACCGTCTATAATTGCGCTGATACCGCGTCCTGCACTGGCCAGAAATTCCTGAGTGGGCAAGGTTTGGATAAAGCGTGTCTCAGCGGCATTTTTGATCGCCAGAGCCAGGGGATGTTCGCTATGGGATTCCAGGCTGTGCGCCAGACTGAGGTTTTCCGCTTCATCACCCTTCAGACTCTGGATTTTGATCAGCTTAGGCTTGCCATGGGTGAGGGTTCCGGTTTTATCAAACAGTATGGTATCCACATCTTTCATGCGCTGCAGAGCTTCTCCGCTGCGTATCAAGATGCCATTCGTAGCCCCAATTCCAGAGCCCACCATCAAAGCGGTAGGGGTGGCCAAACCCAGTGCGCAGGGACAGGCAATCACCAAAGTGGCGATCGTGGCCATCAGCGCTGCGGCCAGACCTTTTGCGGGCAAAGAGAGCGGGATGAAAGTGGTGATAAAAGCCGCCACTGCAGCCATAAAGCCGGGGAAAATCAGCCAGGAAAAGAAGACCACAAAGGCCAGAACTATGATTACGGGCACAAAGATAGCGGTGACTTTATCCGCCAAAAGTTGGATGGGCACCTTGGAGTGTTGGGCCTCACTCACCATCTTGATTACCTGGGCCAGGAAAGTCTCGCTGCCCACCTTGGTGGCTTTGGCCTGAAAATAGCCTTCCAGATTGATGGTGGCGCCCAAAACAGCGTCGCCTTCACTGCGGGTCACAGGCAGGGATTCTCCGGTGGCGATGGATTCGTCCAAAGAGCTGGTGCCGCTTACGATCACGCCATCGGTGGGAACTTTGGTGCCTGGTTTCACGATGAAGATATCTCCGCTTTTGATCTTGTGAATGGGCGTTTCAACTTCCGCACCATCTACCAGTAATAAAGCGGTTTTTGCTCCTAAGGAGACCAATTTGCGTAAGGCCTCGGAGGCTTTGCCACGGGCTTTGCTTTCCAGATAGCGGCCGGTGAGGTAGAAGGAGATAATCATGGCGGCAATTCCGGCAAATTCATGAGCTGCAATATCTTTCACCACCAGAGAAAGTGGGGTAACCAAGATCGAGGCGATGGTGCCCATAGCGATCAGCACTTCCATATTTGCGGCCCGGGCAAGCAGAGATTTCCAGGCTGAGCTATAGACCTCACGGGCAGGGAATACCATAGCTACCAGGGAGAGCGTAAACATCAGCCAGGCATCGATCTGATGAGAAAATATCCGGCCGCCGAAAACCGTATGGGGCAACATATGGGGGATCATCAAAACCATGACGATAGCGGTGATAATCCAGCTTAGAGTCATGCGTTTTTTGGCAACGTGCATCTTCGATATCTGTTCGTCTTCTCCCAAGTGCAGAGTGTCCCGCACCTTAAAGCCCAAGGCTGTAATGCTCTTGAAGATTTTATCTTGATCCAGCTTGCGCTCGTCAAATTCCACCATGGCTTCTTCCAAAGCCAGATTTACGTGCGCACTCGTTACACCCGGAAGAGCGGAAACGCTTTTTTCCACATTGGCGCTGCAGGAAGCGCAGTGCATACCATCTATTCCTATCTGTACTTGCATTTTATACCTCAAAATTATCTAATATCTATCTGATAAATATGATATAGAGAGAGCAGTAAAAAGCAAATTGATTTTAGCCCCGTAACGCTGGATTCATCCGGCCGTACCGCCAGCTTCAGCTGGTGCGTGCAGCAAACAAAAGAATAGTCACACGGATTGCGCTGTTCAAACGGATTTACACGGATTCTTTTTACCACCGAGAACACCGAGAACACCGAAGAAGAGACGAGGGCTACTGGATTGCAAAGGTCCCCGTTTGCAGAACTCTGGACCTGCTCTTTTTCATCAAGCCCGCTCACCTTTTTTCAAGGCCTGAGGCCTTGCTTGACGCGAGACGCATCAAATCCAGCAGGCCAGGTTCAGTGCATCGGGGAGCGTCACGCTAAAGCGCTGATCAATTCCCGCCACTGCCTTGTTAAGGCAATCGACTTGCTGCCAGGCTTGCTTAATTCACTGAGGCAGGAAAAGATCCCGGAATGCTCATCCCATTTCCAGCCTTCTTCGCTATAGAACAAAGAACCCTCTGCGCTGAGGAGCTTGAATATTTCTTGTAAGCGCTGTGTTGTTTCTGTTTTCATGCTATAAAGCTTTGCCTTATTAGCAGCACGTGTTCGACACGCTTGAGCTGACTAATCCTGGCACGGGGCCTTATCGTCGAATAAATCGGGATTTGCTTCCACAAATTGCTTTTGCATAGCCCAAAATGCCGAATCCTCATCCTTGCGATGGGTCATATGAATGTAGCCGGTCACAGAAACGATCAATGCTCCGACTGCATCCACAATGAGATCCCGCATGGTATCGATCACGCCCAGACGGGTATCAAATACGCCATAGACCTTTTCCAAATTTCTGGCCTTTTGCATATCTGCGTGAAAGATGACATCCACGCCAAACTCAAAGATTTCCCAAAGACTACCCACAGCCAGGGCAAAACAAAAGCTGAATAAGGCCATGAAAAGAGGACTCAGATGCACATACATACGCTTGTCCCTATTCAGGGTAAAGATCAAAAGGAAACCGATGTAGGCCAGCATGATGGCGGAGTTTGCATGCAGCATGGTGTCCCACCAGGCATAGCGGTAAAAATAGCCATAAATTTCGCCCAGATACATGGAAGCAAAGATGAAGAGCAGGACTACGATCTGAAATGCCGCCGGAATCTTTAGCTTCGAACGCTTCGCCAAAAGTGAGGGCAAGATAAACAGAATGAGGGTGAGTACGGCCGAGAAAAAGACTTCCCATTGCCGGGTAAAAAAGTTGTAGATAACCGCCATTGCCGATAGCGCGATGAATACATAGCGCATGTGGCGTTCCAGTTTGACCGATCTTGATTTCTTCATTTTAGCTCCCTAAATACTGATTTAAAGCAAACTAAAAACTTGCTATTTCTGTCAAGTATAAAATCTGCCAGGCATCCCCCCATTTTTATATGGGCAGTACTGGGTGCTGTAGTTTATTGAATAGTTACACGGATTTAGCGGATTAAACGGATCAAAAACAAAGAATATAAGCTCGAAAAACTGAATTGTCCAAGCAACAGGTGGATTATCTCAGACTTGTCTGAGATAATCCGTGTCAATCCGTTTAATCCGTCCCATCCGTGTGACCGTTAATATTTTGGGGGATGCCTATAAAATCTGCGTAACGCTGGATTCATCCGGCCGTACCGCCAGCTTCAGCTGGTGCGTGCAGCAAACAAAAGAATAGTCACATTGGAACTACAGGATTGCAGGCGTCTCGTCTGCAGAGCACGGAATGAGCTCCCCTTTTTTGTTAGTCCCGCTCCCCTATTTGTCGAAACCTCCAGCCTTACTGGATGCGAGACGCATCCCATCCTGCAAGACAATGCGCAACCTTGTACAGTTCCTTTCTTATCATCTATTTGATTGATACAGTCATTAGCGAGCCACAAAATCGTCCGGTTTTGGGTGCTTCTTTCTCATTTCTGGAACTTAATCATATCTTAATCTACCGTTAATCAAGCGTTAATTATTAACGCTTGATTAACGGTAGATTAAGACATGATCGACGCCTTGGAGAGAGGGAGAAAGGATTAAATACATATGGAAAGTCCATTCGGGCAGATTGCGTTACGCCGTATTCCATCTGAGCCAACATGAAATGGTTTTCGCAACCGAGAATGAAACGTGGCGTGTAACCCTTATAAGTATCCACCCTAAGGAGCTGGTTATGATGCCACAAAAAGATGAAAATTACCATGCCTACGGCATTCCGCTTCTTCAAGTATCATGAGCACAAGAGGTTCCAAGCCTTAAAATAATCTGTATGCCAGATGTCGTCCTACCGGACTCGATATAGCATATACCCCCTCCCCAGCAGTCACCTGCTGGGCTATTGGCATCCGCCTTTCGTCCTACCGGACTATATCCCATCAGCATCAGTCTTTCGTCCTACCGGACTATATCCCATCAGCATCAGTCTTTCGTCCTGCTGGAGTACATCCCAATCGCATCCGCTTTTCTTCCCACCGGACTATATCTCATCAGCATTTGTTTCCATCCTACCAGACTATATCCCAATCGCATCCGCTTTTCTTCCCACCGGATTATATCTCATCAGCATCTGTTTTTATTCCCACCGGAGTACATCCCATCAGCATCCGCTTTCCCCCTACCAGACTATATTCTGAAGAAAACACTTGACATTGAGGCAATGATTTCAATCCTGTAAATTGTAGTAAAAAAGAAGCCAGAAAGCTTCCAGAAACTTTGCTCAAATAGTTCAGTCAAAATAAGGAGACCTGAATGTATTGTACGAATTGTGGTAGTCCGGTGGATGCCAATGCAGTGGCTTGTATGAAATGTGGAGCGAGCCCCAGAATCCACAAAAAGTTTTGCTCAAATTGTGGCAGTGCCGTGAATGGAGCATCTTTGGTCTGTACCAGTTGTGGAGTGGCCTTGCCTTCTTCTCTGCAACCGCAGAGTCGCATCTATTCCGACCAAAAAGATTGGCTCACCACCCTTTTATTATGCATTTTCTTAGGTGGAGCAGGCATTCATCGCTTTTATACCGGTCACACGGGTATCGGAGTGGCGCAACTCTTGACCGGAGGGGGATGTGGAATCTGGGCTCTAATAGACCTAATCACAATAGCTACAGGCAGTTATCTGGATGCACAAGGGAATCCGCTTTACAAGCAATAGGGAGCTTATCCTCTTTTTGGCCTTCTGGGCTTTGCTGGCAGCGTTGGCGGTGTATTTGATCGCCATTCCGCCGGAGCGCATTGCTTTCGGCCACAATCTCTGCATTTTCAAAGCCATCACCCACAAGCCCTGTCCAGGCTGCGGTATGAGCCGGGCTTTTGCAGCTTTTCTGCAAGGGAATATCAGAGCTGCCATAGGCTATAACCGCTTGATTGTGATAGTTTTCCCGCTCATGCTCTATCTCCTGCTGAAAAAGCTCTACTGCGATTTGCATAGGATATTCAGGCTTTCCCACCCTCAGACCAGGAAGAGAGGCAGATCAACTGAATTTATATAGATAACACAAGAAATCACAAAAGGAGAACGATATGTTTTGCAAAAATTGCGGCAAAGAAATTGATGACAACGCTATTATTTGTATTCATTGTGGAGTTTCCACAAATCTCAATCGCAGCGGTGCTGCTATGTACGAAGACGGGGAACTGGGCTGCTTGCTGGGTGGGCTCTGCTTCATTGCCCCGATAGCGGGCTTGATTCTGTATTTAGTTTGGAAAGACACTATGCCACACAAAGCCAAACAAGCTGGTAAATGGGCTTTGATCGGCTTCGTGGCGAATATTCTATTTTCTATCATCTATTTTGTGGGAATGCTCGGTGCTTCAGATTTGTTTAGTTATTATTGATTAATGCTAAGCCTTTTTTCTGGGCTTTTTCTGCCAATAAACTATCCAAAGGCGCCATGTCAATTCTGAGGAATGGATTGCAGGAAGGTTGCCTCGCCCACTTTTTAGACTAGAGAATCAGCTAAGTTATTGGAGAATAATCGAAACTTGTTGAACAGTCTCGAGGCGGAATCCCTCTCAGATGCAGAATTTTCTTGACAGATATACAGCCACAAGCAAAGGCTGATTGTAAGTGAGAATTCTTATCTAATGAATGCTTAAATGAACTTCAAGGAGCTGTCATGACAAAGAGAAGCATAGTGTTGGTCTTATCGATCTTTATAGCTTGTGTCTTGGGTGCTCAGACTTTTGAATGGGGCGATCTCAGTATGTTTAATCTAGGTGATGCCAAGGCGGGAAAAGATTTCAAATTGGTTTCCGGGTTGCTGTCTCTGGCCTATAAATTTTAATCGATGAAAGTGCAGCAAATCCTCCTCTGGCAGGGAAAGTGATTATTTCTGCAAGAGCAAGCTTCATAGGCTTTAAGCGGTCTGATTGCCGTGATAAAAGTGCAAAACACAAAAAAGTGTTTGACACAATACGCCTTTTCAAAGCAGTTGAACAGACATAGAGATATAGATTTAGTAATGTACAAAATAGGAGTGATACGTATGAGGTTAGACAGACGTCGCCTTATCCTGATTCTACTTGCGTTGTTTATCCTCTCAGTTACGATGGTAATCGCGCAAAAGCAGGAAGTAAAAGATGATAATATAGTTGCAGATTTTCAGGTAACAGACGTTCCCGCCGATGATGGCACGGGACTCATGCTTTCCTGGAAACCGCTAGACCGTAGCAAAAGAATCATCGAATACCGAGTGTACCGTGGGATCAAGCCCGACCAGTTGTTTTTCTTGGAATCAATTGAAGTAAACCCCAAAAGCGGTGTGGCTTCTGATCGAATGTTTTATTATGACAATTCTCCCAGTGAGATTTCTGATGTAGCCTTCTCATCCCGGATAAAACGGGAGAAAGGCCAGCCGGATAATGGGATATTGTATCGCCAGCCACCTCGTGATCTGAAATTTACCGCTACCTTATTAGAGAAATTTCAGATGATCTCGCTTGCCAAGCGCAGTCATTTCTACCATAGTAGCCAGGAAGTGCTGGAAGACCCCGAAGCTGAAGAGCTGTCCAGCTATGCTGGGCTCAAGGCAAATCAGCAGACCGTGATGGCGGTGCTGAAACCCGGAGAAACCTATTATTACTCCGTGGTGGCAGTGGATGAGCGTCAGAGATTGCTTCCCCATGCCGAAGTTCAATCAGCAGTCCCCATGCCAAATGCTCCAGATCCTTCTCCAGCTTTATACAGCGTGGTAATGGATGATGCCAAAGAGCTGCGTTTTGAATGGGAATATCCCATCAACAAAAGTAATCTTGACAAATACCGCATCTGGCAATTAAGCGAAATGCCTGCCGAGAGCTGGGCAGAGCTAAAAGCAAATCCTGAAGCAGTTTACACTCGGGCTAAGCTGGTCGCAGAAGGCCAGGTGGGTAGCGGCAGTTTGCCAAATTACAGAAAAGTAGAGATGAAAGAAGATGCCTCTGGCTACCAAAATGCTGTGTTTGCGCTGCAATTGATAGATTATGATGGTAAGACAGCATTTTCACCTCTTTCCAAACCCCGCTTTCTGAGTAAAGACGCCTTGCCTGCCCAAACTAAATTCTGGGTGGAAGATAAACCCAATGACAAAGGTGACAGGCTCACAGTGGGTTGGGACAATCCCATCCTCTTCGTAGTTAAGACCACCTCTATGAATAAGGATAATTCCCGCCTCAGAGTAAACTATCAACTCAATAAGACCGAAAATCAGAAAGTGACTGAGATCTGGTTTACCTTCACTGATCCCGAAACGGGAGAGCAGATCGCGAAGCTCAAAGAGTTTTATCTGGACGATAGCATGATGTTGAATTTGCCCAAAGGCTATGATTTTAAGAAAGGCCTGAAGGTGCAAATCACGATGACAGGCGAGCCCGAAATACCAAATGATTACGTGATCGAGCAGGATCTGGTCTATGATCCTGGGATGATGGCACTGCTTCCGAGCAAAGCTCTGTATCGCAATGAACGGGATGTATCCAAGATTTATAATGTGGTTTACCGCAAATATATGCAATCCCCGGCCTGGCGTCTGGTAATGCGCAATACATCCTTTGATAACTCACTGGATGTGACGGTTCCCTATGGCTCCCAAGTGCAGAAATGGGTGCAAGGCATCAGCTATGCTGAAGGTGATTCCCTGATTATGCATATCGTGGGCCAAAGCGGCGTGGAGCGCAAAGCTCGCAAGCTGCTGCCAGACGAGCGCAAAGCTCCAGTTACCCTGATGTCTCATAAAGTAGATTTTACCTGGGATGCCAAAAATGAAGAACTGGTAAGCACCAGTATCTTTGAACAGCGCGCTCTGGAAATGCACGAAAAGACCATTGTCGAGGCTAAAGCAAAGATAGCCGAACTGACCGGCATGAAAGCCGGAGCCGATCAAGCAGAAATCCTCGAAATCGATGCTCAGATTGCCCGTCAGCAGGCTATTCTGGACGCTCATACCCAAAACGAAGTGGTTCAGCATGCACTGAGTGCCAAGAGTAACCGCCACAGAGTGAATTTGGTTTTGACCGCTTATGACGATTTTACGCGCAGTCAGACCTTCAAAGTGGTCCGCACTGATAGCAAGGGCCTGTTTATTGAATCCGATCTGGATCTGAAAGATGATCAACTGGTGTATCACAAACCGATTTCAAACTGGTTTGACAACAATAAATACGTAACTCTGTTTACCACCCTGTTATTCTTTCTGGTTGTGGTAAGCTTCGTAACCTTGTCAAAACGCGGTAAGACCTTTTATATCAGGCCTATCGCCGGTTTGCAGGAAATCGATAACGCCATCGGTCGCGCCACTGAGATGGGACGCCCCATGCTCTATTGTATGGGTCATGGCTCTATTTCAGATGTGGCAACCATTGCCTCCATGGGCATCCTGAGCCTCGTGGCCAAACGCGCTGCGGAATATGATACCAAGCTGATCGTACCTTGCTATGATTATATCATCATGCCGATCGCTCAGGAAATAGTTCGCGAAGCTCACTACGCGGTGGGACGCCCGGATACATACGACAGGAATAATGTGTTTTACCTTACCAACGTGCAATTTGCCTATGTGGCAGGTGTAAACGGTATCATGGTCCGTGAACGGATGGCGACCAACTTCTTCCTGGGATATTTCTCGGCGGAAGCACTGCTCATGACAGAGACCGGAAACTCGGTGGGAGCGGTGCAGATCGCTGGTACCGACGCCGTTACTCAGATTCCTTTTTTCATCACAACTTGCGATTATACCCTGATCGGAGAAGAATTATATGCCGCGAGTGCCTACCTGAATCATGAGCCGATGCTCTTGGGCACCCTGAAAGCGCAGGATTATTTCAAGTTATTCATCCTAACCGTGGTTATCATCGGAGCTGTACTTTCCAGCTTTGAGATCACTGGATTAACCACTTTACTGCCAGAGAAATAAACGAGGTTTTTGAATGAAGAAGACAATTCCATTATTAATCGTGATCGTTGGAGGACTGATCTGGGTGGTCTGGGCTTTCAGTCCGCACTATGTCCTCCAAGAAGTATTCTATAATCAATTCTATCTGCCTTGGGCCTATGCTTCAGCGCCCTTTGCGATGCTGCTGGGCGTGCTTTCTCTCACCTTAATGCACTCCAACAAGATCAAGAGAAGAGCGCCAAAATGGCAATACAGCTATTTCTTCTTTGCCAGCTTTGTTATCACCTGTCTGGCCGGATTTATCGGCGGTATCCAGAAAGGTGGACTGTTTATGTGGATGTTTGAGAACGTTCAAATGCCGATGAGT
>Ga0265294_10005438_pt1 | contig 15539 bp, 23 predicted proteins | sample MunlanPumphouse3_FD_192504 | JGI IMG/M metagenome (GOLD analysis project Ga0265294, IMG submission 192504) | Groundwater microbial communities from a municipal landfill in Southern Ontario, Canada - Pumphouse #3 | ecosystem: Environmental > Aquatic > Deep subsurface > Groundwater | place...
AACAATATTTCTTCTGAGCTACCATGTTTTTCATTATTAAAAGGTTTTTTCCACAAAACATAGAAATCATCACCTAAAAATAATTTTTCATTATGTTGATTTTTAATTGCACAATTTTTAGCTTTATTAAGTAATAACCCATGTTTTTGAAGAATGTTATTTATTTTTTCAAATAAATCCATGTTTTCATCCATGTTGCTTATTCACCACCTTATTTTTTTCAAACATTATTTTACCTGAGTAGTATACCACATATTTTTTGATTTGTCAAGTCTTTTTTATAAATTAAAAAAAAAATAACCCCAATTAAGGGGTTATTTTATACATTAAGAAAAAAACTAAGTTAATTATTCATCAAATACATCATCAAAATAATCACTAAGTGCTTCAAGATATTTAGACCTGATAGATTCTTTTAATTGAATATTTAACCAAGGTAATTTTTCTGTATGCTTGTTCATATGACTAATAAGTCTTACAATACCTGTAAAATCCTATGAAATATGTTCATCTATTTGATTTACATCACCCAATAATATAAACTTACAAGAATCCTAAACACGAGAAAATACAGTTTTGATTTCTAATCCTGTAAGATTTTGTACTTCATCGAGAATAACAAGTGATTTGGCAATACTACTTCCTCTAATATGATTTATAGGTCTTATCTCAAAACTATTAGTCTTATCTACCAATTCTAAATTATATTCTTCTGGTATTTCATCATTAAATAAATAATTTAAGTTATCTAAAATCCCTTGCATAAAAGGAAGTATCTTCTCATGACGTGTTCCTGGCAAAAATCCAAGTTCTTTATGCTTTGACTATGATGTTGATGGGTTTACAACATATATGATTTTATTATATTTTCTTAGATTTTCTGGTAATGATAATAATTGTATCTAAGCATATAACTATAATAGTGTTTTCCCAGTTCCAGACTTAGATAATGAAGTAATTATTTTAATATTATCATCCATCAGTGCATCTAAAAAAATCTATTGTTCATTATTTTTGGGCATAATCTTTTTAGTCTTTTTATTATGATGAAAAGAATTAGTAATATCAATAATATTGATTTTATTATTATCACAGGTATTTTTAACAGGTATATATAAATTAGAAGATTTGCTTTCTATTAGTGTATATCCTTTTTTAATATTTAAAAAATTAGAATCACATGTTTTGTTTGTTAGTAATTCATTTATATAATCCATCTTTTCTTTTGATAGATCAGCATCTAAATTTAAATATAAAACATTGTTTTTTACTTTATCAATATCAATCTTTTCAATATCAGTTATTGTTTGTACATTATACATTTTCTATTTTAACAATAACTATATATCATTAGTATATAAAATAAAAGATTCATTTTCAATTTTTGTTTGTTTTTCTAAAATACTATTTAATATGATATTATCCTAATTTATTTGTGTAAATCTATTGCTTATATTTTCTTTGTCATCTTGTAAAAATTTAATATTTTCTAAACTTAAATATATTTTTTGAATAGTTTTTCTCTAATAGTATCCAACATTATCTGTAAAGTTCTTTTTTAATCCATCCAATTCTTCTAATACAATTTGTAATACACATATTTTTACTTCTTTATCAATTAAAAATGGATTAGATAAAAATGATTCTGTCTACTTTGCTTTGCCTGTAATCACCTTCCAAAATTTTGAATTTCCTTCCAATAATACATTAGTATCAACTACCACATTCTATATTTCTTTTAGCACAAAACAACAACTCCTTTATACATAAGTTTTTTTTAGTGGAATTGCATCCGATTAAAACAAAAATAATTAAATAAATAAATCGTTTACAATTGAGGATTCCTTGTTTACTGTGGTCTTTTCGTTCCATTTTTTTAATTCAGAAAGAATGTGTGTTAATTTGTTAGAAAATGCAGAATCTTTTGAAATGTTTCTCTACCAATTTATTTTACTTATTATGTTTTTATAAGAATATTTATCTGAATTTATCTATTTTTTCTATCTGCTTATTAGTTCATCGGACGCAATATCCTATAAATTTATATCTTCTTCATAACCAAGCTATTTGTGTAAACTCCCTTCTTTTACTTTTGCATCACTCAGCATCATAATCACCACCAATTTACTTAGTTATTCTTTTTTACTTTTAACTTAATCAAATTTGTTTTATTTTGTTTTAAATAAAAACCCCCAATTAAGGGGGTTATAATTTTTAAGTTACTTATTTATACAGTATTCCCTCGTGCTTAAACTATAACTTACTTAATGACGTTTTTGCACTGGGCACTTCAAACCCAAGCAATTCAAAATATTTACATTCTGTTACCTAAAAAGGAACTTCTGTAACCTAATCATTATCTATTTTTCCTTTTATAGATTTAGAATTATACCATTCTCTTTTGTCTTTTTTATAATTTGGATTACCTAAATTTTTAGATTTATCACTACCTCTTAGCATAGAAAAAGCCTGCTCAATTTCACTCAATGTAATATTTCTACCTAATGTGCTAAATTCATTTTCTGTATTTCGTGGGAAATAAAAGAAATATAAATTTCTTGTATTATTTTCATCAAACATACTTTCAACAAATGATTTAAGTTCATCTGGAGATGGAAAATGGTCTATTAAATTATTTATTCTATCATGATCCAATTCATATTTTTCTTGTACTCTCATTCCACTAAACATTCCATGATAATTATTTGGATTATCTTTATCTGCCAATTCTTTATTTTTTGTTTTTTCATCTGTTTCTTTCTGTTCTATATTTTTTAGTATTGATAGATGTGCTTCCTATTCTTGGACATATTTCTAAAATATAGATTTTGAAAATGGTACATTATAATTTGTGTTTATAATTTCTTTTTGTTCTTCAAATGTTAGTCCTAATACAACACTATCTTGCTCACCTAATTTTCCAAGCTAAACCATCTAATAAATAAAATCCCAAATTTTTACTTTTTCATTGCTTCTTATAAATACAAATGATTCTTCAAATGTATTTTTTCATATTATCTGGGCATTGATTATATGGAATTGTTTCATCATCACATTCAGCCCATCTACCCATTGTTTTGTAATATCCAAAATCTGATTTGCTATACCCCATTGGAGCGATTATTTCATTCAAAAAATTAGTTAGCTCTTTATTTCTGATAGTGTTTACGTGATAGGTAAAACTACCTCTAAACTACGTTACACCCTAAAAACAGAATTTTTCAATTCTATCCAATATTCTGCTAATACCCTACTATTCCTATAAAATACATTTATTGCCAGTGGGGGTTTTGATATATCTTTCGTATTGATTTATGTTTCCTTCAAAAATTTTTTGACTGTTTAAATATGAATTTAATTCTTTTATTTCATCAGATTTTAAAATTTCATTTATTGGTTTATTCTTGCTTTCATTCAAATATTCTTTTATTCTCTAATGATTCACCTCAATTTTCATAATTTTATCAATATTCATTTATACCACCTTAATGTTATCTATTAAATTTTTTGCTATTTGTAAATTGGTCTTATGTATCTTGAAAAATATGCCCCCTTTGAATCAGCAAATAACAAATTTTTGTAAACTTCTATTGGAAATTCTTTGTATGAATATTTTGTACCATTCATAAACAAAATAATCATTTCTTTAGTTTCTTCATCGTAACCAAGTTCTGAAATGCTTGAAGAATTTACTTTTTGAAATTTCATCATTTTTTTACACATCCTTTCTTTTTTAATTAAAATTTTAATTAGTCTTGCTTAATGTCAGCCAATGGCTATGTTGCTTCATCATCTGCCTCTTTTTTCAATTCCTAATATTCTTCTTTTGTAATACTAACAATCTCAAGTGTGTTTAACCCTTTTTGAATCTATTGGGTATAATGATTCAAAAAACCTGAAATAGCCCAAGAAGATAGCTTTGACCCTTCTTCATCTTTCAAAAAATCTTTAAGCATCACAATACCATCATTTAACAATTTTTCCAAATCTGAAATTTTTGTAAGTAAAATACTGTTTTCTTCCATTGAAACTCACCACTCCTTTATTATTTTTTTAGTGTTTAACCCAATTATGTTTGAAATATTAGATTTAACTCTTTTATGACTGAATCTGTTTTCTTAGCTAATGGTGTACCAGCAATAGATTCTTTTATCTATTTTTTATAATACTCTTGCAGATCAAATGATTTATTGTTTGCTGATTCTTTGTTGTTTGTGCTTTGATTGATAATATCAAATAATTTTCCACCTTGTATTTTTTTCTATTCTAATACATTAGTCATTGATTCAAGTTCTTTAATTTTCAAATCTAAATCATTATAGTCTACATCTACGTTTTCTATATTGTTCTCTACTCTAATTTGAAAAAATTGCTTGTCTGCTTTTTCATATATTAAATTTTTTAACTATGTATATTCTTCCATAAACTTAATATAATTTTTGTAAGATATCGTACAAATTTTATATTCCTATGGAATGAATTCCATATTTTTATCTTTTTCACTAAAAAATAGGAATCTATTCCAACCAAAAAACTAATCCACATCTACAATACTATTTATTTTTTCAGAATAAGTATTCTAACTAAGACCTCCACATATAGTTAAATTATATTTTGGAAGTTCTGTATGATAATGATAATGCCCATTTATAAGATGATAACCTTTATTTTGTTTATCTATTATAGATTTTATTATATCAAGTTCTAAAATCTTAGATTTATTCTAAGTTTGTATTCCATAATTATTGTGCATAATATCCATATCATGATGAAAAAAATACAATCCATAATTAAAATTCTTTTCTTCTTCTAAGAATTTATACACTTCTTCTTTATCTTGACCATATGGAATAAAAAATAAATTTAATTCGTTTGTTACTTTTATTTTTCTACAATTAATAATAGGTATCACATTTATATTGTTTTTAAATATGTTTATAAAACTTCCATAATTTTGTAAATTTTTATTTAAATATACTAAGTCATGATTACCTTGATTTATAATTATTTTTAATTGTGGATTGATTTTATTAATATGAGAAAATATCTATGAAAGAAAATTTAATATAGTAATATCTAATTTCTACTAATTATTTATTAGATCACCATTCAAAATCAATAGGTCTGGTTTATCTTTAAGTATAACTTGTATCTGATTATACAATATGTAAAATGTAATTGGTAATTCCTATTTTTCTTTTTTTCTATTCAAATCTAAATGCAAATCAGATAAAATCTATATCTTCATTAAGTACCTTCCTTTACAAAAAAATAATTTCAAGGGTGGGATTTTTTATACATTCCCACCCATTTTTATTTAAAATTTAGATTAGGACTATTTTATAACACCAAGAATTTCACTATTTGATACTTTTAGTTCTTTTTTTGCCAACAGCTTCTATTCTTTTGATGTATTTGCTTTGATTTGATAATCATAACTTTTGTTTCCAATTTTATACGTTACAATATACATGTTATCTCCCCCTGTTGATTTAAATCAAAAAATCCAATACTCTGATTCTTTTGAAAATATTAGTATAGGTAATGTTATTCTTTCTATGTTATTGGATTTTCTAAAATTATAGAGTTTCATCAACTAAGTTTTAGATAAACTTTCATATTTTACTTCCATAAAATCAATGTTTTGTGTTTTTAATAGTTCCTTTGTTTTTGTACATTGACTACATCCCTCTTTTGTAATTATTAGAACGATTGCATCTTCATTACCAAGTAAATTAAGTGTATTTAAAACTGAACTTTGTTCTTGCAAACAAACCACCTTCTTTACATTTTAAAGTAAATGGTGGAGGCGGTGGGAATTGAACCCACGTCCACCCTTGTTCAATTAGTATTTTGTTTTACATGGTTATCTACATTTTATTCGGGAGTTCTTAATCCTCTAATGTAGAATAAAATGGATTAAGATTTTTTTATTACTTGTAACTCAAGCCTACATCTAAACAGGTTGGTAAACTTGTTGAAATACAGGCTTTGAAGATTTTTTAAATTTGGTGGTAAAAAAAGATTTAATTTTGTCGTTTAATTTTTGTGAATACTTTTTAGTGTAGTATTCAAAACACCCATGAAAATACTAATTTCATCAAACGTGTCGAACCCTTTTCGCCCCCATTAGTAAATTAACTTAATTTTATCTTAAAAACAGTTTAATTACAATTGTGGTAAGTAAAAAAACTGTCACGTAAATAATAATCATTGGAAGTGAAAAAGCATTTCTAAAAAACACCTTGATTGATTCTTTTACAGTTTTAGACAACAATAGAAGTGAAAAAGCCTTTCTAAAAAACACCTTGATTGATTCTTTAAACGTTTTAGAAGTAACATAGAGAAATGATAATGAATCTTCCAAACCATCATCTGCAATAAAATAATCTTTATCACAAGCATCATACACTTCTGTATCCCTTTCCATATAATCATTTAGCATTATAAACAATTTATTTTTTGAAATCATTGATCCATAAAAACTATAATCGTTTTCAATTACAATATCTAAAATTTCTTTTGTAGTAATTTCTAAAGGTGGTAAAATATCATCAAAATAACCATACTCAGTAATTATTTTAATATGTTCAACTAAATCCACTTCTTTAATTGATTCAACTGATTCATCAGTTAATTCCAATTTTGAATTATATTTCTTATTTTTAATATTAGTAACTAAAATATGATACAAACCTTTAATCCAACACAAGAATTTAAGTTCTGCATATAAATTATAATCTCTATCAAGATATTCTCCAACATTAATCAAATATTCTTTATTGTTATTATCAATCAATCTAAGTTTTCTTTTAGAATTATTTGTGCTTTCAAAATATAACTTTAAAAAATTACCATTTGAATCTACTTCATGTGATTCAACAATGAATACAGAATTGTTTAAATCTCTACCATCTTTCAATATTCTCATTTGACCAACCCCTTCTAATTTTTTCTTTCTTTCACAGACATAGTATACCATAAAAAAAGTGATTTGTCAAGTATTAAAAAAAATGTGGGATTAAAAAAATCCCACATTTTACAATTTGCATTAGCTTACTTAATTTTATCCATTCTGGGGGTCATTAACAGTATCATTGGCTCCCTAAACCTACTCTTTCAGTTGTTCATATACTTGATCCTGATCCTATTGAGGCTGGACTTTAGAATATACATCCTTTCCAATTTCCATCATTTTTTCTCTTAGCTCTTCTTGTACACTTTTAATTCTAATTATATTATCTTCCTCAATCGCTTTCTTCAAATCTCCAATAATAGACTCCACATTCTATCGTTTTTCTTGATCAATTTTATCTCCTGATTCTTTTAACATTGTTTCTGCCTAATAAACTTCGTTTGTTGCATTATTTTTTGTTTGAATTTCTTCCTATTTTTTCTTATCATCTTCTTCATGTTGTTTAGCATCTTGAATCATTTTGTCAATTTCATCTTTGGATAGATTATTTCTACCTGTAACTGTAATAGTTTGCTCTTTTTGTGTTCCTAAGTCTTTTGCAGTTACATTTACAATCCCATTTGTGTCAATGTCAAAAGTAACTTCAATTTGAGGAACATGCCTTGGTGCAGGAAGAATTCCAGTTAAACTAAAATTACCAAGCAAATAATTGTCATTTGCCATTGGTCTTTCTCCTTGGAATATTCTGATTTGAACTTCTGGTTGATTATCCACTGCAGTTGTAAATACTTTGGATTTTTTAATAGGAATTGTTGTATTTTTTTCAATAATTGGTTCCAATAATCCACCTTGAACTTCAACACCAAGGGTTAGTGGAGTAACATCAACAAGAACAATATCAGAATTTACATTTCCCACTCCCTATACAATTGCCTATTGAATCTATGCACCAACAGCAACAGCTTCATCTGGGTTTACATTTTTACTACCTTCTTTGCCAAACAAATCAGTAATTGTTTTTTGAACAAGTGGCATACGAGTCATACCACCAACTAAAATTACTTCATTTAAATCTGTTTTTTTCAAAGATGCGTCACCAATTGCAGTCAAAACAGGTTGCTTGGTTTTTTCAACCAAAGATTTAACCAAATTTTCAAGTATAGATCGTGTAATTAACATTTCAAAATGCAAAGCACCTGTTACATCATTAGATATAAACGGCAAATTAATATCTGTTTGCATTTTTGTAGATAATTCAATTTTTGTTTTTTCCTATGCTTCAATTAATCTTTGCATAGCTTGTTTATCTCTACTTAAATCTTTCCCATTTGCTTTTCTGAATCCATCAACTAAATAATCCACCAAAGCATTATCAAAGTCATCTCCACCAAGATGATTGTTTCCATTTGTAGAAATAACTTGAATTACCCCATCTCCAATTTCAAGAATGCTAACATCAAAAGTTCCACCACCAAGATCATATACTGCTACCTTTTCTTCTGCTTTCTTATCTAATCCATATGCTAACTAAGCCTATGTTGGTTCATTGATTATTCTTAAAACCTCAAGTCCAGCAATTTCACCAGCTTCTTTTGTTGCTTGTCTTTGTGCATCATTAAAATATGCGGGTACAGTAATAACAGCTTTTTTAATTTTTCCACCAAGATACTATTCAGCATCCTTAACAAGTTTTCTCAGAATAAACGAAGATATTTCTTGTGGAGTATATTTTTTATTTCCAATTTTAATAGTTTCACCAGAACCCATTTTTCTTTTAATTGATTTAACAACTAAATCAGGTTTCATAATTGCCTATCTTTTTGCTGGTTCACCAACAACAATTTCATCATTGACAAAACTTACAATAGATGGAGTAGTTCTTGACCCTTCCTAATTGGGAATAACTTCGGTACTTCCATCAGGTTTAACCCAAGAAATACAAGAATTAGTGGTTCCTAAGTCAATTCCTACAACAAATTCTTTACTCATTTAATAACCTCCAAATATTTAATTAAATTAACTTCCTTTCTTATTAAGACGTAAAAAAATTACTTTTCTTCCCAAACTGTTTCTTCTGGTTTTGTAACAGTTTCGTTAAATAATTCATTGGTAGATTCTTCAATTTGTTCTTCTACAATTTCTTCAATAGATTCCTCATACATTGAATTACCATGAACTTGATGAATATGTTGCAAAATTATTTCTTTTACATACTTATTAAATTCCTCATCTGTTTCATATAATGCTGGAAATTCTTTACTTCTAAACTTCTTTACATATTTATCTTCATATTTAAATTCATACCAACCACCAGTTGTTTTGAATGGTATATATTCAAAATTCTAATCTTTCCAATCTGAATCTTTTAGATTTGATAAATATACAAAATTAGAAATCTAATCAGAAAATCCATTTTTAAAATCTAACTACATGTAAAATTCAATATTTGGACTCTATATCCTGTTCTTTCTCTATTTAATAGAAATAATTTTACCATCTATTTCCATTTTTTCCATTGTTCCATCAGATTTTGGCTACAATACAATATCTTGATGAGCATAAAATTTTAACTATCTACCACCAGTTGTTGTATCTTTTGGTCCAAAACTCTACCCAAACCCCAAGTTTAATTTATCTCTTACTTGACTAATCATAATTAAGGTTGAATTCGTTCTCTATAACGGTTTAATTAGTTTTTTCAACTATAAACTATTAACTTTTGCTACTTGACCAGGTTGTTTATCTGATAAAGCATCATCTTCTAACTCTTGTCTAATTGGGGTCTATGTATTAGAATCAAAACAAAATACAAATGGTGAAACATCCTCTTTAATTTCTTTTTGCTTCATTGTTTCCCACATCAATCTATACTAATCTTCCAAACAATCAGGCACAACATAAATTGTTTTATTAACATCCATACCAAGTTCTTTCATTCGTCTTTCAGACATACTACTTTCTGTATCAATATACATTGTCTTGTACGCTTGTTTTTGTAGTGCCTACTATAATTGTACCATTAATGTAGTTTTACCACAACCCTCTTGACTACTAATTAAAATATATTTTCCTAAAGGAATACCACCAATTATTTCATCATATAATAAAAATCCAGTTTTAATAATATTCTCTTTTGAAGATAATAAAAACTAAGATGGCATTTGGTTTTTTAAGAATCCAACATATTCCATCAATTCAGTTTGTAATTCAGTTAATTGTGGTTGTTCATTATTATTCTAATTCTACTTCCTTCTCTACATTAAATCACATCCTTCTATTTTTTAATCAATTTGAATAATTATTATTTCCTTCTAAAACCCAAGTAAATTCATTATCTTTTGATTTACATGTGATATACTAACAACCCCCCAAGTCTTTTGTATATTTTTGATCTTTATTATATTTTCTATAATACATCCTAACCTCCATTATTTTTTAATATATAACTTATTTTTAATTTATTACCAATTTGTTCTTTACATAAAGAAAAACTAAATTTCATAACTAATGTTTTAAAATCAAATTTATTTTTTACTTCTTCCTAAACTAAAAATTGAGTTATGTCTGATAATTCATGCCTCATATTTGCCATACTTTTAATTTCATTTTCTGTAAACTATTCTGCTGGTATTTTATTTTCTATCAATAACAAATATAAGATTAGAGATGAATATAGTGATACTGCTTTAGAACCTATATAGATAAATGGGTCTTTTTTTAGATAATCAGATATAAATATTTTAATTATCTTTTCAAATCCTGTTTTTAAATTAAATTTTGTCTTAATATATTTAGTTTTTGATTCCATGAGAATTGTAAATTTATTAAGGTTTTTATTGTATCTTTTTATATTTTCATAGACCAGCACATTTATAATATAAAGCTTAATCAGTATTCCTTTGAAGTCCTCACAAAATCCATATTTTAATATTTTATCTACTTTTTCAAATATTTCAAAATTATAAACCCAATTTGTATTTCCGCAATAGTTTTTCATATCAGATATTTTTTTTAAATTTGCTATATTTGTTTCTTTCTATACTAATTGTTTTTTATTTAAAATACTATTTTCATCAAGTTCCATTTCCATAATCTATTCTTGTGTTAATTCATCAAAAAAATCATTGTGAGTATTTTTATTTTTTTCATAATACAATTTATCTAACATATACTCAAAATCACTATCTTCTTCAAATTCTGTACTATTGTCAGTTATAAAAATAGTATTTTTTACTGCATAAAATTTAAAATAATGTATTAAAGACTATTTGTTCTATATTTTCTATAAAATTGAATATAACTTTCTTTTTAAATCTATTTTATCAATATATGCAAACATCTGTTGTACTGAATGTATTACCAAATCTTCAAATATTTGCTAATCACCATCTATTAAATTTGTTTTAGAATTAAAATATTTTTCATCTTTTTTCATTACTTTTTTATTTATTATAACAATCTATAAACTTCTCATTATTATATATAATTTTGCTTCTATCTCGTCCTTTCTGTTTGTCAATAGCCCAATTTTTAATTGATTATCATTCTAAATCTATTCAATTAATCCTTGCTTATATTTTTTATATTTTACTATTAACCCCTTCTATTCTTCTTCTGGAAATATATATTGATTACTTATGTTTATCTAATCCATGACTAAAACTTCCTTATAAAAATAAAATTAAGATTTGTAAATACTATTTGGGATTTCTTCACTCATCTAAATTGCTTTAGACCAACTTTCTAATTGTAATTCATTATTTTTTATTTTCTTTTTTAATTCATCAAACTTGATATAATCAACAATAATATTCTCTTCTTCATTTGATTCAACTGAGTTTTTTATTTCATTGACGTTAATAAAATATACTATACCTAAATGAACACTCCCAACATTATCATTTGTCTATAACACATATACATCGTTGGCACAATCAACTGTAATATTATTAGATGCGGTTTTGTTAGAAGTAATTTTAATTTCTTCCACCATTTCTCGTAATAAAAGAGTATCAATTGTTTTTAATGGATTAAAAAAACACTCCTAATCTTCTAACTATATATGCCCACCCCAACCAATACTGCAATTATCTACAAGTCTGGTTTCAGTTGGTTTCTTTCTTTTGTATACTACAACTTCTGATGTGTTTTTATCAATAACCAAAAAATACTAAATCAAATGCCTAAATTTTGGATTATTTTCTAAATCCCCTCTCTTCATATTGTATAATTTTTTATCATTACCCATTTTAATAAAAATCTTTTGCAGTTTTTCCTTATTAAATTTCTTTAAATAAAATTCACTGTTCTCATCAAAATTTTTTAATATTTCATAATCTTTTAAATCATCAACAGTAAACTAAATAACAACTTCATCCATTTTATTCATAAAAATCACCACCCCATATCTGATGTATTATTTTTTGCTTCATAATTATTTTCAGAAACTTCTTGGTTCGCCTCTGGAGAATAATCTTCATAATCAGTAATGTTTCCAACTTTTTCTTTATAAGTTTCACTATATTTGATATATTGCAATAACTGATATTGTTGTCTAAATGTATCGCAATATTTGTTAATCATACTATATTCATGTAAACCTAAATAAATATAAAATGTTTTATTTGTTTCTACATTTTTAATTGTAAATACATATTGGATTTGATTTGTTTTTTCATTTACTTTAAGCCCAATTGTAAAAGCTTTAGATGTACTAATATTTCCTTTTTGAAATTTATGAAAAAACTTTTCTGTCTCACTTAATGAATTTTTTTGAAGTTCTAAATTTCTTTCTGAATGCAGATGAAATTTATGTACAAAAAACATATTTAATTTTTCTACTTCTTCATAATTCAATCTGATTCTTTCTCCATCTTTATAATTATATGTAGAATATTGTGTAGTTTTATTCGGATTAGATGGATAAATACAAAAATTAATTCCACTTAAATCCATAGTTGGAAATACTTCCAACTTACAAGCTGTTCTATAAATACATAATTTGAAATCAATATTCTTATTCTTATTTTCCATTTTATCCTCCAATATTTAAATTTTAATTTGTTGTTATTTTTTTGATTTTAAATCCATAACCAACTTCTTCAATTTCAATACTTTGTCCTAAGATATTTTTAATACTATTAAAAATATTTTTGCATTCATCATAAGAATACATTCCAATAAAACATGGGTTTGGGTATTTCCTAACTTTTATTTTTTTAATGTTTCCAGTTTTTTTATTTAAAACAAAATCTTCTTGAGTTGTGTTATGTTTAAGAAAAACCATTTCAAGCCCATCAAACTTTTTTATATTTTCAAAATCATTAATAATAATCATTTATATACCCCCATTTTTAATTTTTTAATCATTCATCATATGATCTATTACAAATAGGGCAACCTGTAACTAAATGAGTTCCATCATTACCTCTTTTTATTAGCTCAGGTATAATATCATTGTGACAAGAAAAACAAATACCATTATATGGCATAAAAAATGGGATATCTTTTCTTTTGCAAAGATCATTTTGGTTTTGCAAAAATTCTTCTCTTGTAATTTCATTCATTTTTTTACCTCCTAAATTTTAGTTGGATTTTATATTTGGTGGTAGCGGAAAGACTTGAACTTCCAACCTGTCGCTTATAAGGCGACCGCTCTAACCAGTTGAGCTACGCTACCTTTCATTTTCATAAGGATTATATCATAAAAAAAAATATTTGTCAAGTCTTTTGAATATTTTTTTTTTGAATATAAAAAGATTTACAAAACTGTTACATACTGGGGGCTTGACAAATGAAAATAAAAACTGTATAATTGAAAGATTTATAAAAAACAAAGAAATTTAATTAAGTTATCAGCATAAATAAAAATAACAGATCAAACAGATAATACAGTATCATATTTAGAAAAGGAGATATATTAAGAATGGTTATACAATTAGATATAAAGAATGAATTTAGATTTAAAATTAAAGATATTGATAAATGTATAATATTTAAAAATTATTGTATTAGAAATATAAATGATATTGATAAATAGGAATTATATATAATTAAAATAGATAATAATTTTGTATTACAAATAACTATTATACCAAAAGATAATGTATATAATAGAAGAAAAGGTAGAATTGATTATTTTTTTGATATTGATAATACATTTAATTTATATAATAATAATTATTGTAAAAAACCATTTTTAACTTTATCCAATGAAGATTTATGTACTTTAATAAATTCAATATCAAGTGAAAGCAAAATGTTAGTTAGTGATTGTTTAATTTATTCAATTTAGTAATTAAAAAAAGGAGAGAGGATTGAATTATGATTAAGAAAGATGTTATTTAGAGATTTAAAGAAAAGGTACAAAGTCTATTTGATGATTATGAATTTGAAGTTAAGGTAACAAATCAACTTGCTGAGGAAATATTAGATATGTATGATGAAGTATTTTATGAATGGCTTCAAAAAAAGGACACAGAAGATAAATTTATCTTTGGATCAGTTGGTAGATTTAAGATTGTTGTAAGAAAAGAACGTGCTGGATTTAGTCCTTAGACTAAAGAAAGAATTACAATTCCAGAAAAGAAAGTATTGAAATTTACAGCTACAAAATTTTAGAAGGAATTTTTAGATTCTCATATTGATAGAGATGAAATTTCAGAATAATTAAAGGGGGTTTATAACCCCTTTTCATTTATTTTTAATCGGAAAGGTTGGTGTTAAACATATATGTTAGAAAATGGATTTTGGATAGATAATAAAAATAATATTATAAATATAAGTTTTAAAAAACACATAGATTTTGTATTTTCAAATCCAGAATTATTTAATTTAACTCAATAGGAAATTAAAGAAATACATGATAAATACAATGAAAAAATTGGTACAGAAGGAAAATAGAGAGATGAAATACTAACAAATATTTTAAAATTAGGTTGGGTTAGAATTAGATTTTATTATAAAACAGATCAATGGTCTGTTCAATGTGATTCATTCCAGTTAAGAAAAAAGATTATTAATCGATTTGTTGAAATTGCTGTATATGGAAAAAGTGTTATTAAAGTTTATAATTCTTTCACTAAAAACTTTGATGTTCAAGAAACAAAAAAAGGATTGATAAGTGTTAATTCTAAAATTAGTATTACAACATTGAAAGAAGGTACTGTATACCAGAATGTTTTTATAAATGATTTTATTAAAAATGAAATATTAGTTGAAAGTAAAAATGAAAATCTAATACAATATATTTATTCACCAGAATTATATAATATAATTATTAACATTGATAAAAATACAGAATTACTTAAAACATTAGACATTTAAAAAGGAAGTTGAAAAAATATAATACACATTTAATTACTAAATGATTATAATATATTCATTTTTACCACATATTTAATGTTTTGAACATTTTTTATTAAGTTATTTATTAGTAAAGGGGGTGAACAAAATAATGTTTGTGCAACGTGTATATAAAATTGTTATTAAACCAAGTAATTCTTTTTATAAAATGTTAGATAACTTTTGTTTCAAAAGTAAAAATTTGTATAATCAAGCTAATTACATTATTAGAGAATGTTTTGAACAAACTGGCAAATGGGTTAGATACAGCAACTTAGAT
>Ga0265294_10005439_pt1 | contig 15534 bp, 14 predicted proteins | sample MunlanPumphouse3_FD_192504 | JGI IMG/M metagenome (GOLD analysis project Ga0265294, IMG submission 192504) | Groundwater microbial communities from a municipal landfill in Southern Ontario, Canada - Pumphouse #3 | ecosystem: Environmental > Aquatic > Deep subsurface > Groundwater | place...
GATTTCCCATTATTTTAAATAAGTAAGACCCCTCAAAGATGATGAGGTTGATAGGCCAGGTGTGTACGCACGGTGACGTGTTTAGCTGACTGGTACTAATAGGTCGAGGACTTAACTTTGCAATATACAATTTATTCAGTTTTGAAAGACTATAGTCTGGTGGCGATGGCGAAGTGGACACACCTGTATCCATACCGAACACAGAAGTTAAGCACTTCAGCGCCGAATGTAGTACTTACGTGCGAGACTAGGACGTTGCCAGGCTGTCTTTCTAAAATTAATAATAAAATCCTTGATTTAAGTATCAAGGATTTTTTTTATGTTCTAAATCAAAATATTATATAATCACTACATTAATTTATCTTTAAGTGATATAATCTAAGTGAAATTAGTGCGAAGTAATGATGATAATTCTAATACATTTAATGGAGATCTATTATGGACCAAGTGATTTATTTATACATATTTATGATAGCTATTCTAATAGCAATCTATATAAATATGGTTGAACAAAAATATAATAACATAGCAGCTGATAGTTTGTTCCGCAAGATTGTTCTTATTTCCATCGCCATGCTTGTTGTTGATATAGGGCATGAATATTTATCCGGTATTTCAGGAACATGGAACATGTGGTTAATGAATATTTTATCGTTTCTTGTTTTTGTGTTACCTTCATTTGTGATGATTAGTTGGTTTAAATATTCATTTTTATTAATAAAAGGAGAATTACCGAAGAAAAGTCGCACATATTATTTGATATTGATTCCTATTGTTGTTCATATAGTTATATCATTTTTAAGCATTTTCTTTCCGTTGTATTTTTATGTAGATGTTAATAATATTTATCATCGAGGAGATTTATATTTTCTTTCAATTATACTACAGTATTTCTATTTAGTTTTACCGATTATAATGGTTGTTATAAATCGTAATAAGCTTAGAGATGATAAATTTTTTCCTTTAGTTTTTTTCACTATAATTCCAATTACCGGAGGTATAATACAAGGGTTTTATTATGGGCTTTTGATTATTTTACCACTAGTTGCATTCTCAATTTTTGTTGCCTATATTTTTATTCAATCTAAATTAATCGCTATAGATTATTTAACTAATTTGATGAATAAAGGAGCTTTTGAGAATTACATAAACAATATTAAGTTTTTTGATAAGAAGAAAAGAGTTCTTTCTGTAAGTATATTTGATTTAGATGGGTTAAAAAATATAAATGATAATTTTGGCCATTTAACTGGTGATAAAATTTTAAGAGAATTTTCAAATCAATTGATAGCTTGTTTTGATAGAAACGATTTTATAGCCAGAATTGGTGGCGACGAGTTTGTTGTCGTCAAATATATTGAAAATATAAATGTATTAGATAGTAGTTTAGAAAGATTAGAAAATGCATTTGAACATTTGAATCAAGGAACAGCATTTCCTTTTCCAATCAATTACAGTTTTGGCTGTAATGTTTTCAAGGAGGGGAAACACCATTCGGTACAGGAATTGATTGAAGAAGTAGATAGAATAATGTATGAAAACAAAGGTAAAAAAACTAATACAAGAACAAATTAAAAGCACTACTAAATTAGATTTAGTAGTGCTTTTTATATTAATAAAAATTAGTTTTTTAAAATCAAATTACATGCTTTTTGAAAATACAGCTTTTACTTTTAAACGATTAATCAACAATTCAGTTACTAAGAAAACTGTTCCTGTTAAAATTGAAAAACCACCTATCATTGCAATAATGTATAATGGTCTAGATGTTTCAATAATAAACATTAATGGGGAACCTGAACCTCGGTTCAATAACATAAAATCTTTGTCTAATAATTTATTAGCAATCATCGCTATAACAGCAAAGCTAATGGCAATCGCCATTGTTTTTGGATAATCATGGATGTTGAATTTATAGTATTTTGATTTTAGTAGATAAACTGAAGAAAAGATCATAAAGCCATGATAAATAAAGGATATAATCGGTAAAATATTGTCTTTTAAGGGAAACCAACTTATTGCATTACCTAAGATATTAGTCGGCAGAGCTAAAGCGACAACACCAGCAATTAAGACTAAACTATAAGCAGTGGGCTTAATATAGTTCTCGACAAATTTTGATTTGTCAAAGAAATACATTATTGGATATAAATAAAGTGGTAAAGAACACAAATGAAATGGTAATTGATATATTGGATAAGAACCATCAGGATACATTAAATACGACATTTTTGCAATTTCTAAAACATAAAAAATAATCATAAAAACAAAAATAATTCTGCGCTTATTAGAATATTTCAAAATTTTAAGAATTGACCCAAATAATATAAAAAGAATAACAACGAACAGCACGCCAATTAAATGTTTGTCACCAAACATTGGCGCTGATAATACTACCATAAAACCACTTCCTCTTCCTAGTAAAATAGTATACCATAATTTGTTTTTTTGTAAATATAATCATTAAAATTTTAAATATCGTGAATAATCAGAACTTCATAAGCATTATTAGTGCAGCTACTTTTAGGTTGAATTCACGATTTAATATCTATTATTCATGCACCGGTTTCTTTTTTGAAAAATAAATGATAAAATTATTGAAAACTATATTACTGAGGTAAGAAATGAAAACATATTATGTGAAACAGACCAAAGTGTTTGATTTAGAGATGTTGGAAAAAGTATATAATCTAGACAAAATGGTTTATTCAGAAGAAATGGCTGGGAACATTGACAGTGATTCAAAACGATTTAAAAAGATTCCAGAATCATTTCTGCTCTTGTATGAAGATGATTCAATTATTGGATATATTTGTTTTTTTCCAGTTACAGATCAGTTTTTTAAAGGTATGTTAAGCAGCGATAATCTTTATGATAATAATATTGTTCCTGTTGATATGAAAGAGTTCATTAAAACAGAAAATCATCATATTTTTATTATTTCGATGGTTATAAATCCAACCTATAAGAGCAATGGTTTGTTTAGAATGCTGACAAAAGCTTTCAAAAAGAGAATAAAAGCTTATCACGAGGATGGTTACAATATTTCTGATATTAGTGGATATGCGGTATCAGGGGCCGGTGAACACATACTGAAAAGCTTTGGGTGTAAACTCATTAAAGAAATCTATGATGATGAAGAAGGAAAAGCAAAGCTTTATATTGGAGACTATCATTCCTTCTTAAGAGAGTTCTAATATGAAAAGTGATATATTCATTCTTATTCCCTGTCATACTGTAGACAGTTATAAACATTTAAAGTTAAAAACTAGTGATTTAATTGATGATTTTGCTATAAACTATATTCGTAATATGAGAGATATTGCTCAATCAGAATTAGTTGAAAGAGTGTCGAATATATTTGAAAGGTACTATTTGGGTGAATACACTCTTCCTATTTTAGGTGATGCATTAAAAGGAAAAGAAGTAGTATCCTTAGCCAGAATTAAATTATTTATAACGGTATGCGAAAGAACAAAACTTTCAGTGCTTACCGGTATTATCTGTGATTTTGAAGGTAATGTAACAAATGTATTGGATCAAATAACAAGAGAACAATTAGTATTAGATTTAAATACTCGCTTTACAAATTTAAGTGCCTTTTTACAAGAGGAATATAATATTATCAAAAATGGTGAAGCTAAAACCTGTTTAACACAATCTACATTAGCTGAATCAGATGAGATTATATATTATATGGCAAATGAGACAAACGAATCACAATTGGTAGTGAATACAAAAATAATTTCAGAAAAATATAAAAAATTCGCGATTGATAACTTAGCTGTTTATGATTTTAGTGATATTTATGTATCTGAAGCAACAATCTATCAAGTTCTAAGTGAAAATTTCAGTTCTGAAAAAATGCAGTATGAAGGCTTATTGATATTTATCGTAGAACTTTTAGTTATGCAATTAAGTGCAGTCTATCGAACTAATAATAAAGTTTCATTGGCTTTAGAGGAAAATAAGAGTATCAATGTAAAAGAGTATGAAATATTAAGCAATGAATTTGCTAATACATTATCAATTTGGCAAATCAATATCTATCGTTATAAGGGTGCTCAAACAATAGCGAATGCAATAGCTGAAAGATTTGAGATTGATAAAGTAAGAAAGAATTATAAACAAAATGATGAGTTTTTACAAAGTATTATCAATACTAGAAATGTAAAAAATTCAATAAAGGAATCAAATATTCTTTTTTATGTAGCTATTCTGCTATTTATAAAAGATTTTTACATTATAGTAAGGAATATATATTTGTTCATAGTTGAATCTCAAAGTTTTTCCTTTGGAGATGTTTTTAGTCTTTCAACCTCGTTCGTAATATTACTAATAGTATTGTTCATATATCATGGTAGAACAAAGAAACTCGGAAGTAGAAAATAATAATATATCAAGCATAAAAACTAAGTGAAAATTTATTTTCTACAAATTTAAAGGAGTTATATAATTATGGTTTTAGGTTATTTTGGTTTAATTTATATAATTTTTGCGATTTATATTATATGGTTTAGTAAAAAAAAACCGCGTGGAATTGTAGCTAAACTTATCTATACGTTTTTTATGTTGGTAATTACATTAATATTGACTAGCTTTAGTTTTTCTCCAAAAACTTCATTTTATTTGAAATCATTTCCAATGAATTTAGATAATGAATATGTCCAAACGATTAAGGTTGATCTGTATCAAATCGTAGTGTTTTCAGAAACTAATGGAAATAGCACAGAAGAAGGTCATGATTTATACGTTTTTCAAAAATTTTTACTAGGATATGTTGATAGCGGAATAAAGTCTGGTTATGGATTATATGAAAATGACGAAGCTACCGCATCCATGTTGTTTAAAATGGTGATAATTGAAGAAAAATTGTATTTTTTATTATTTAATGAAGAATTAGCAAGTTACAATTCTTTAATAATTGGTGGGCAAACTGTTAATTTGGATGTTGATTTAAATGATAAATTTACGCTTTTTTTAGTTCCGGATATTGGTGATGAACAGTTGACAATTGTTTTAAATGAAATTGAATTACATAACAAATTATTATAAGTAGCAAAAACACAAAAAATCTAGTAAAAACATAATTTTTTACTTGATTTTTTTTTATAATAATATATAATAATAAAGGTTAAATAAATGTCTTAAAATTAATGGCTTGACACACCTAGCATAGTGGTGTATAATACTGTTGCTTTAATTATTAATTATTAGTAGGTTGCGTGAGCAGCCTTATAAAAATGAGACAAGCGCACCTCCCGGGTGTGTGGGTATGAAAGGAGGAATGTACATGCCAACTATAAACCAATTAATCAAAAAAGGTCGTCAAAACAAAACGAAAAAATCAAAGGCGCCACAATTGAACGTTGGATTTAACAGCTTACAAAAAAAGTATACTGAAGTTAGTTCTCCACAAAAACGTGGTGTATGTGTTAGAGTTGCGACTATGACTCCAAAGAAACCTAACTCAGCTTTAAGAAAGTATGCTCGTGTTCGCTTATCAAATGGTGGTGAAGTTAACGCATATATCCCTGGTATTGGGCACTCTTTACAGGAACATAGCGTTGTATTAATTCGTGGTGGACGTGTTAAAGACTTACCTGGTGTTCGTTATCATATTGTTAGAGGAACACTAGATACAACAGCTGTTGACAAAAGAATGCAAAGTCGTTCTAAATACGGAGCAAAGAGACCTAAAGATGCAAAAGCAAAAAAATAATTTAAAATATGTTTAAGAATTTTGAAAGGAGGAATTACTTATGCCTCGTAAGGGTAAAATCGTAAAGAGAGATGTTTTGCCAGATCCAATTTATAATTCAAAATTAATTACTAAATTAATAAATGGAATTATGTTAGATGGAAAAAAGAACGTTGCTCAAAATATCTTATATAATGCGTTTTCAAGAATTAATGAAATTACCGGCAAAGAGCCAATGGTAGTATTTAACGATGCTTTAAATAATATAATGCCAGTTCTAGAAGTAAGAAGCCGTCGTATCGGCGGACAAAACTATCAAGTACCAGGTGAAGTTAAAGCGGATAGAAGAACAACTTTAGGTTTAAGATGGTTAGTTCAATATTCTCGCTCTCGTAATGAGAAAACAATGGAAGAAAGATTAGCAAAAGAAATAATTGATGCAAGTAATAACACAGGAGCATCAGTTAAAAAGAAAGAAGATATGCACAGAATGGCAGAAGCTAATAAAGCTTTCGCACATTATAGATTTTAATTAAAGGAAGGATAAAAAGTTATGGCACGTGAATATAGTATAGATAAAACACGTAATATCGGTATCATGGCACATATCGACGCTGGTAAAACCACAACTACAGAAAGAGTCTTATATCATACAGGTAGAATCCATAAGATAGGTGAGACACATGATGGCGCTAGTCAAATGGACTGGATGGAACAAGAACAAGAACGTGGTATTACTATTACAGCCGCAGCTACTACAGCTTTCTGGAAAAATCATAGAGTAAATATTATCGATACCCCAGGACATGTGGACTTCACGGTGGAAGTGTCAAGATCATTACGTGTATTAGATGGTGCTGTAACGGTATTGGATGCTCAAGCTGGAGTAGAACCTCAAACAGAAACAGTTTGGCGTCAAGCAAATGAATATAAAGTTCCAAGACTAGTATTTGCCAATAAAATGGATAAAACAGGTGCTGATTACGCAGCTGCTATTGATTCAATCCACAAGAGATTAGGAGAAAAAGCAGAGGCTATTCAATGGCCAATTGGAGCTGAAGATGATTTTTCAGGAATTATTGATTTAGTTGAAATGAAAGCTTACCATTTTGATGGTAATCCGGAAGAAGATTATGAAGAAATTGAAATTCCTAGTCATTTAGTTAAGGAAGCTGCCGATCGAAGAAACAGACTTATTGAACAGTTATGTGACTTTGATGAAGAGTTAATGTTACTCTTTTTAGAGGGTGAAGAAATAGACACTGAAACAATAAAAAAAGCTATTAGAAAAGCTACACTTTCAGTTGAATTTTTCCCTGTAATGTGTGGTTCTGCTTTCAAGAATAAAGGAATCAAATTTGTTTTAGATGCTGTTATAGATTATTTACCATCTCCAATTGAAGTTGCACAAGTTCAGGGATTCAATCGAAATGATGACGTTATTTCAATTGAACATAGTGATGATAAAGAGTTTGTAGCTTTAGCGTTTAAAGTTATGACTGACCCATTTGTGGGTAGGGTTACATTTTTTAGAGTTTATTCTGGTGTTGCTAAAAAGGGTTCATACATAATGAATACTTCAAAAGGCAAAAAAGAAAGACTTGGCAGAATCTTGCAAATGCATGCAAACTCAAGAACAGAAATTGATGAAGTATACTCAGGAGATATTGCAGCGGCAGTAGGGCTTAAAGATACAATTACAGGTGATACACTGGCTTCAGAAAATTCTCACGTTATATTAGAATCAATGAAATTTCCAGAACCAGTTATATCAGTAGCTATTGAACCAAAAACTAAGAAAGATCAAGAAAAAATGGGTGTAGCTTTACAAAAACTTAGTGAAGAAGACCCAACATTTAGAACTTACACAGATAAAGAAACTTCTCAAACAATTATTTCTGGTATGGGTGAACTTCATCTTGAAATTATTGTTGATAGAATGAAAAGAGAATTTAAAGTTGAAGCAACTGTAGGTAACCCTCAAGTTTCATATCGTGAAACTATAACTCAAGAAGCTAACTGCGAAGGAAAATTTGTTCGTCAGTCTGGTGGTAGAGGTCAATATGGTCACGTATGGGTTAAGTTTGAGCCGAATCCTGGTAAGGGCTATGAATTTGTTGATAAAATTGTTGGTGGTACAGTTCCTAGAGAATACATCAATGTTATTAACAAAGGAATTGAAGAATCATTACCTGGTGGAGTAATTGCTGGTTATCCATTATTAGATATCAAAGCTACACTTTATGATGGATCTTACCATGAAGTTGACTCTAGTGAAATGGCATTCAAGATTGCTGCTTCAATCGCATTAAAAAAAGCAAAAGATTTATGTGCACCAACGTTACTTGAACCGATTATGAGTGTTGATGTTGTAACACCTGAAGAATACATGGGTAATGTTATTGGTGATCTTACTTCAAGACGTGGACGTATCGAAGGACAAGAAAAACAAGGAAATGCTCAAAAAGTAGCTTCAAAAATTCCGTTGTCTGAAATGTTTGGTTATGCAACTGCTCTAAGATCAAACTCTCAAGGACGTGCAACGTTTACAATGCAATTTTCACATTATGAAAAATGTCCTAAATCAATTGCTGAAGAAATTATTACAAAACGTAATAATTAGTCTATAAAGATTTAATTATTGCAATATTTACAAGATTGTTATAAAATAATATCGATAAACATATAAAAAAAGCGAAAAATAATAAAAAAAGGAGAAATATAAAAATGGCTAAAGCTAAATTTGAACGATCAAAACCACATGTTAATATTGGTACTATCGGTCACGTTGATCATGGTAAAACTACATTAACAGCTGCTATTACAACCGTACTAGCAAGAAAAGGCCTTTCTGAAGTTAGAGATTATGCATCAATTGACTCAGCACCAGAAGAAAAGGCAAGAGGTATTACTATTAATACTGCTCACATTGAATACTCAACAGAAAACCGCCACTACGCACACGTTGACTGCCCAGGGCATGCCGACTATGTAAAAAATATGATTACAGGTGCTGCACAAATGGACGGAGCTATCTTAGTTGTTTCTGCAGCTGATGGCGCTATGCCTCAAACAAGAGAACACATTTTACTATCTCGTCAAGTTGGAGTTCCAAAAATTGTTGTATTCTTAAATAAAGCAGATATGGTAGACGATGAAGAATTAATCGAATTAGTAGATATGGAAATTCGTGAATTATTAGACGAATACCAATTCCCAGGAGATGAAACTCCAATTATCGTTGGTTCTGCTTTAAAAGCGTTACAAGGTGACCCTGAACAAGAAAACAAAATTTTAGAATTAATGCAAGCAGTTGATGACTATATTCCACTACCTGAAAGACCTGTAGACAAACCATTCTTAATGCCAGTTGAAGATGTATTTACAATTACTGGTCGTGGTACAGTTGTTACTGGTAGAGTTGACCGTGGTCAAATCAAAGTTAACGAAAAAATTGAAATCATTGGTATTAGAGAAACTAAAGAAGCAGTTGTTACTGGAGTAGAAATGTTCCGTAAATTATTAGACTACGCTCAAGCTGGAGATAATGTTGGTTTATTATTACGTGGTGTTTCAAGAGAACAAGTTCAACGTGGACAAGTAATCGCTAAACCAAAATCAGTTACACCTCATACAAAATTTACTGCACAAGTATATGTATTGAGCCACGACGAAGGTGGACGTCATACTCCATTCTTCTCAAACTATCGTCCTCAATTCTATTTCCGTACAACAGATATTACAGGTGTTATTCAATTACCTAAGGGTGTTGAAATGGTTATGCCTGGAGATAACATTGAAATGGAAGTTGAATTAATTCATCCTATCGCATTGGAACAAGGTACAAAGTTCTCAATTCGTGAAGGTGGACATACTGTAGGTGCTGGATCAGTTGTTACTATCTTAGAATAGTTTGATATTTAAAAATTAAAAGTATCCCTTTGGATACTTTTTTTAATTTGATTAATCTAAATTAACAGTAACTTAATCAAATACCATTGAACTCGATTTGTAGGTTGCTTTTATCCTTAACTATATTAATTTTCCAGTTTAACAAAGTAACTCTTTAGTCTTTCTATCAACTGTAAAATATGGTATAATATCTTTAATAAAAAAATAATTAATAAGTAGGTGTAATAATGGAAAAATCAATTAATACAATGAGATTTCTTGGGTTAGATATGATTAATAAAGCTAATTCAGGACATCCTGGGATTGTTTTAGGTGCAGCAAGCACAGTTTATGAATTGTTTACAAAACATCTTAATGCGAATCCAGATAAACCGGAATGGTTCAATCGCGATCGCTTTTTTTTGGCAGCTGGACACGGAAGTGCATTATTATATGCAACATTACATTTAGCTGGATATAATATTACAGTTGATCAACTTAAAGATTTTCGTCAGTTGAATAGTAAAACTCCAGGACATCCTGAATTCGGACATACTCCAGGAGTAGATTCAACCACTGGCCCATTAGGTCAAGGCGTGGCAATGGCAATTGGAAACGCACTAGCTGAAAGTTATCTAGCTGGTACTTTTAATAAGAATGGGTTAAATGTTATTAATCATTATACGTATGCGCTTTGTGGAGATGGTGATTTACAAGAAGGTATTACCATGGAAGCTATGTCATTAGCTGGCAGATTAAGGTTGAACAAAATGATTGTTTTGTTTGATTCAAATGACATTCAATTAGATGGACCAACAAACTTAGCTGTTAATGAAAATGTAAAACAAAAAGTAGAATCTATGAATTGGTACTATCAAATTATTGAAGAGCCAAACGATTTATCATCTCTCACAAAAGCAATAGAAAGAGCTAAAAAAAGCGATAAACCATCTTTTATCGAAGTGAAGAGTATTATCGGATTTGGTTCGAAAAATGCTGGAACCTCAAAGACTCACGGTTCCCCAATTGGCAAGGAAGAAACTTTAATAATGAAGAAAGAATTAAATTATAGTGAAACTGAGTTTGATATTTCAGAAGAAGTATATCAAGATTTTAAAGATAATTTTTCTCTGAGAGGAAAAGAACTTTATAGCGAATGGTTAGAGTCGCTAAATAAATATAAAGAGCTTTATCCAGAAGATTATAAAGATTTAAATCAAATAATGAATAATGAGATTACAATTGATTTTGAAAAACTAACGCCTCAAGAAGATAGTGTTAATGAAGCTACACGTGTCACTATAGGTAAACTTATTAATGCTTTATCTCCATATTCAAAAGCAATGGTTGGTGGTAGTGCTGACTTAACATCATCAACTAAAGTTAAAGGAATTAATGGGGATTTTGATATAACAAATAGAAGTGGAAGAAACATCAATTTTGGAGTTAGAGAACATGCAATGGCTGGAATTATAAATGGTATGGTGCTCCATAATCTAAAAGCATTTAGTGGTGGATTCTTTATTTTTTCTGATTATATGAAACCAGCAATTAGAATTGCTAGTTTAATGAATATACCATCGACATTTATTTTTACTCATGATTCTGTAGCTGTAGGAGAAGATGGTCCTACTCATGAACCTGTTGAACAATTGACAATGTTTAGAGCGATGCCAAACATAAATGTATTCAGGCCGGCTAATGCAAATGAAGTGAAACATGCCTTCAGATACGCGCTTGAAAGTAAGACTACACCAAACATAATTGTTTTAACTAGACAAAATATATCACTTGATTACAAAGTTAATTATAAAGAGTTTTTAAAGGGTGCTTATATCGTTTTTGGTAATAATGATTATGAAAGTATTTTCTTAGCTACTGGTTCAGAAGTAGAATTAGCTGTAAATTCAGCCAAAATATTAAAAGAAAAATATAACAAAAATATCAGAGTTGTGTCTATGCCTTCAAGAGAATTGTTTTTAAAACAATCACTTGCTTATCAAAACGAAGTTTTGCCAAAAGCTAAAAATACACTAGCAATAGAAATGGGATCAACTTTGGGTTGGTATCAATTTGCTAATGAGGTGTATGGAATAGATGAATTTGGAAGAAGCGGAAAAGGTGAGGAAGTTCAAGAATATTTTGGGTTTACTCCAGATAAATTAGTTAGTTATTATCTAAAAAATAAATGAAACATTGTAAATAGAGGTGCGATATGATTATAGATTCTCATGTTCATTTGAATGATCAAGAGTTATTTCCAAGAGTTGAAGATGTTATTGAAAAAGCAAAAGCTAGTGGGGTTAAAGCTTTTATTTGTGTTGGATATGATCGTGAGTCATCCGAAATGGCTATTGAAATCTCAATGATGTATGATGAGGTCTATGCAGCTATAGGAATACATCCAAGCGAAGCTAAACATTATAAAGACAGTGATATTGATTGGCTTGAAAAAAATTTAACTCATGAAAAAGTCAAAGCAATTGGAGAAATTGGCTTGGATTATTATTGGGATAAATCACATGAATCCAGACAAAAAGAATTGTTTATTAAACAAATTAATTTAGCTAATAAACATAAGTTACCAATCATTGTACACATGCGAGATGCAATTAATGATACATATGAAATATTAAGAGAACATAAAAACAAAGATTTAAGCGGAGTGATGCATTGTTACTCTGGCTCTTGGGAATATGTAAAAAATTTTACTGATTTAAAACTCTATATTTCTTTAGCTGGTCCAGTGACTTTTAAGAATGCGTTGACACCTAAAGAGGTTGCTAAAAAAATAGACTTAGAACATTTATTAGTAGAAACTGATGCACCATATTTAGCACCAATACCTTATAGAGGTAAAATTAATGAGTCTAAAAACTTAAAGTATATAGTGAAGGAAATCGCTACAATTAGGAATACATCTGTTGAAGAGATAGAAAAACATACCTTCAACAATACTGTTAAATTGTTCAATTTAACAGAAATTTAAAGGAGAATATATGGGATTAACAGCGGGCATAGTCGGCTTACCAAACGTGGGTAAGTCAACCCTTTTTAACGCAATAACAAAAGCAAAAGTTCTAGCAGCTAATTATCCTTTCGCAACTATCGAACCTAATATTGGCGTTGTGGAAGTTCCAGATGAAAGAGTTGATACATTAACAAAAATGTATAATCCTAAAAAGACTATTTATACAACTTTTGAATTTCGTGATATAGCTGGGCTAGTTAGAGGCGCTTCAAAAGGAGAAGGGTTAGGAAATCAATTCTTATCACACATAAGAACTACAGATGCAATTGTGCAAGTTATTAGATGTTTTGATGATGATAATATAGTACATGTAGATGGAAGTGTAGATCCAATCAGAGATATCGAAACTATAATGATTGAACTTATTTTTGCTGATATGGAAGTAATAGAAAAACGTTTACCAAAAATTAGAAAAAGAGCGGAATTAAGACTTGATAACGAAGCTGTTGAAGAATACCATTTATTAGAACGCATACTCACGGCGCTTAAAGATGAAATTCCAATACGAGCTTTAGATTTAAGTGATGATGAATTAAAACTAATAAAGAATTTTTCATTTTTAACCGCTAAGCCTATTCTTTATGTATGTAATATATCTGAAACCGAAATCAATGATTATTCTGGAAATGAATATGTAAAAAAAGTATATGAACAATCGGTTGAAGATAGAGCTAGAGTAGTGGTTATTAGTGCGAAAATCGAGCAAGAATTGCAAGAGCTTGACCCTGAAGAAAGAACACTCTTCATGGAAGAATTGGGAATAAGAAGATCTGGGTTAGATGAACTAATCAGTGTTAGTTATGAAGTGTTAGGTCTAAAAACATTTTTTACAGCAGGTGATAAAGAAGTGAGAGCTTGGACCTATAAAGACGGGATGAAAGCGCCTGAATGTGCTGGGATTATTCATACAGATTTTGAGAAAGGCTTTATTAGAGCTGAAACAACAAGTTATGAAGACTTGATTATGGCGGGGTCAGAAAGTAGAGCCAAAGAACTGGGTAAATTCAGATTAGAGGGAAAAGATTATAGAGTTAAAGATGGAGACATTTTTCATTTTCGCTTTAATATCTAGAGGTAATATATGTCTATTCAGATTGTTGAAGAAATTAGTAGATTAGCTAAAAAACTAATTGACGAATTAACTGTTAAGAATCAAAAAATCAGTTTTGCTGAGTCTGTAACTGGTGGTCTTTTGTCGAGTAGTTTAACAAAAGAAGTTAATGCTTCAAAAATTTTTGAAATGGGTTTTATTGTATATTCAAATACAGCTAAAGAAAAAATACTTAATGTAAATAAAAATGTTATTGAAAAAGAAGGTGTTTATTCTATTGCAACTGTTGAAGAAATGCTTCAAGGATTGGAAGATATTTCTAAAGCGGATATTTTAATAGCTGTTTCAGGAATAGCTGGACCTGATGAAATAATTGGACATAAAATTGGCGAGGCATATATTGGAATAAAAATTAACAATAGTGTGCAACTCTATAAAAAACAATTCATTGGTACAAGAGAATTAATCCAACTAGAAATTGTTAAGTTTTGTTTTACAGAAATTTTAACAAATTTATAAAAACATGAGTTGGCCGATTTAAACCATTATATAAATAGGATAAAATGTTGGCACTTTTCTTTTAAGGAGATAGATTTTATGAACTTAATAAATTTAACTAAGAAACAAACATTGTGGGTTTTTGTAGCAGTTTACTTTTTAGCCGCTTTAATTGGTGGATTAATAATGCTTTATGGTTTTAATAAGCAATACAATATGATTCTTATAACTTTAATATCTACAGTCAGTATGACTTTAGTAGTATTTTTATTCAGTAACGTTACAAAGAACGCTTCTCTATATGATCCATATTGGAGTGTTATTCCAATAATTATTGTTATCGAATGGATTTTCATCTATAAGAATTTTAGTCTTAATGTTATCTTATTGTTGGTGGCAGTTTTAGTATGGGGAATTAGATTAACCCAAAATTGGTGGAAGAACTGGGTTGGGTTTAAACACCAAGATTGGCGATATACCAAGTTAAAAGATCAAGCACCAAAGATCTATTTCTTAACTAATCTAATGGGAATTCATATGATTCCAACTTTAGTAGTTTATGCTCAACTAATAAATGCAAATGCAGTAATGCAACACACAGGTGTTAATTTGATTTTCATCATTGGTTTCATTCTTTCTATAGCAGCTGCGGTTATTCAATATATCGCTGATAAACAAATGTATGATTTTAGAATGAATATAAATAAAACAAAGAAAGTAATTGATGAAGGTTTATGGAAATATTCTAGACATCCAAATTATTTAGGGGAATTAGTTTTTTGGTTAGGGATATATGTGATGTATTTTTCACATGTAAGAACTATTGATATTAATTTGATTTATCCGGTATTAATGATTTTACTATTCTTGTTCATCAGTATTCCGTTGATGGAAAAAAAATTAGCAAATCGACCAGGTTATTCTGAATACAAAAACACTGTATCAATGCTAATTCCTTATCGTAAAAAATCATAATTAAAATTTCAGATTTTCGAGTATTAAGTAATATGGATAATCTTTAATTATAGCATTATTATCAAAACATTTTTTCTAGACAAACAAATCTTATTATGATATAATACATCGTTGTGATTTATCTCACTTGCTGCGAATTGCAGCCAATAGACCAAAAGGAGGTATAAATATGAAAAGATATGAAATCATGTATATCATTCGTCCTAATCTTGAAGAACAAGCTAGAAAAGATTTAATTGAATCTTTTAACAGCATTCTAACTAGCCATGGTACTCAAGAAATTAAAGTAGATGAGTGGGGCATTAAAGATCTTGCTTATGAAATTGATAAATTCACTAAAGGTTACTATGTTGTTCTTGACGCAGTAGCTGCTACTGAAGCAATCAA
>Ga0265294_10005441_pt1 | contig 15533 bp, 17 predicted proteins | sample MunlanPumphouse3_FD_192504 | JGI IMG/M metagenome (GOLD analysis project Ga0265294, IMG submission 192504) | Groundwater microbial communities from a municipal landfill in Southern Ontario, Canada - Pumphouse #3 | ecosystem: Environmental > Aquatic > Deep subsurface > Groundwater | place...
ATTAGTTTATGGTTTGAAAATACTTATGTTGATGAAGACTCGGATGAAGGTTTTAAAATAATTGATTATGATACATATGTAGAGATGTTAAAATTATTAGTTGATGCTGAAAATTATTTACAATAAGAATTGAATAGGGGAGATATCCCCCTTTTTATTTTTTACTATACTATTACTTTACACTTGACAATTGACACATATGTGTTAAAATGATAGTAGGAGGTTTTAAGATATGGATAGATTAAATGAAATTTTACGAGAATTAGGAATATCAAAAGTTAAATTAGCTAAGTTTCTTGGCGTTTCTAGACAAATGATTTATAATTATTTAGAACTTGAAGATATTAATAGATGGCCAAAAGACAAAAAAGTATTATTATTAAATTTATTAGGAATTAAATCACCTGATGAGTTAGATAATATTAAAGTAGACACTGATTATATTTTAGATGTTGAAACTAGAATTAATAATTTATTTGCTACCTCTAATAAGAATGATTTTGGGGATTCAAACTTAGTGTTTAATGGCTTAGGTAAAAAACAAAAAGAATTAATGATTAATATTGTCGATTTAATTAAAGAACAACTTGATGATGAAAAAGATAATCAAGCCTATTACATTTATAAATACTTATATCATTTCTTACAATCAATGGATAATTCAAAAGAACTTAAATATATGTTAGCATATGTATCTAAAGCTACTGGTTTTGTAAAACCATTAGAATTTGCCTTTGATGAAGAAGATCAATTTGTTTTTGAAAGTATATTGTTTACTGCCCTAACTTTATATAATAATGGGGGAGCTTCTAAATCGAGATTAGCAGAATCACATAAGAGATTTGTAACTCAAATTGAACATCGCATGGAAGAAAAAATGAGCCGTACGCTAGAATTAAATACAATTAAGGTACAAGCATTAAAAGAACTTGGATACACAGAAATCAATGAAAAGAATGCTGCTGATGTATTTGAAAAGATAGCTGAGATTCAATCTAGAAAAGTTGCTAATTAATTAGATATTCTTTATATACAATTAACTTAGTATAATGTATATTATGTTAACTTCTATAAATAGATAAATATTAACTCTAATATTTTAAAAGTAATGACACATATTATTATTAGTATTCCTTTGTTTGCATTTGTTATAACAAGGAGTTTGATATTATGTGTTTTTTATTATATTTACTATTATTTATCCTTTTTATACCTTTAATAATTTTTTTCTTACCAATATTTTTAATTATATGCTTCTTTAGAATATTGTTTGGACTTTTTTGCCCAAATAACTATTGTAGAAGATGTTAATTACTCTCTTTTTGTATAATCCCTTTTTTTCAGCACATATTATTATTGGGTGATTATAATGAGAAAGAACAATATGCAATCTAACAATTCTAAGAATACTAGTTCAAAAAATAACAACAATGTAACTAACTGTGCAGCTACTAGAAGTAATAATAACAACAATAATAACAATAGAGCTAACAGTAATAACAATGTTACTAATTCTACTAGAAGCAATAATAACAACAATAACGCTAAAGCTAACAGTAATAATAATGTTACCAATGCTAATAGCAACAATAATACTTCTAATAATAGAAATAATAACAAACAAAATGTTGGCTTTGAACCAAGTAGCGATGGATCTTTCGAACTAGATGAAGATAATGATAACTCATTTAGATTAAAAGACTATTAAGATTGTAGATAATACCCAAAGTAAAGAGACTTATGTCTCTTTTTTATGTCTCCCCTACTTTAAAAAATAAAATGATTTATGATCATAATTATCATTCCTATTATAAAATAAATAACTGTTATTTTATATTTTTTGTAATTTAAAGCTGTTGGTAGTAATTCATATATCGATATATGAATCATAATTCCCGCAATTATACTAAAAATTATTCCTAATATAATGTCATTCATATATCTACTTAAAAATAAGTAAGTAAGTATAGCTCCTAAAGCTTCTGAAATACCTGATATAAAAGTATATAGAAAGGCCTTAGATTTACTTTTAGTTGCATGATATATTGGTATTGATATACTTATTCCTTCGGGTATATTATGCAAAGCAATGGCTATTGCTAAAGAAATACCAAGTTTGATATTAGTATTACTAGCCATAAAGGTTGCTATTCCTTCAGGTATATTATGTAATATTATTGCTAACATAGAGATTATCCCTACTCTATATAGTTTTATATCTTTATTTTCACTATTTGGTAATAATAAATCTATAAATAAAGATATTAGGACGCCTAATGCTATAAAAATTAAGCAGATTAATATACTTGGCATTTTATAAAAATTAAATTGTAAAAGGGTAATAGAATTTGGTATTAGATCTGTTAACGAAGTACAAAGCATTACTCCTGCTGCTAAACTGAGTGAAGCAGGAACAATATTATGACTTTCTTTTTTAATAAATATTAATATTGTACCTATTAAAGTAGATAAACCTGCTAAAGAAGTAATAAAAAAAGCTAAAAGAACTTTGCTATTCATTAAATCACCATTTAATTATATGATTTAATTATCTTTTTAAGTCTTTTAACATTTATTTTAGTTTATCTAAAAAACTAGTGCCTATATTAGGTGTTTTTACATTAAAATTATGAGCAATAGTTGCACCTATATCTGCTAAAGTATTTAGTGGTTCCATTCGATTAGGATTCGTAAATTCTTTTGAATATACTAATACTGGTACATTTTCTCTGGTATGATCAGTATCCCTAAATCCTGGATCATTACCATGATCAGCAGTTATAATTAATAAATCGTCATTCTTTAAATTAGCGATAATTCTTGGTAAATTCTTATCAAATTCTAATAGACATTCAGCATAACCTAAAATATCACGTCTATGGCCATATTTACTATCAAAATCATTTAGATTAGCAAAGCATAAACCATTAAAGTCTTTGTTTAAGGTATCGATAATTTTGTTTATTCCATCTAGGTTATCCTTTATTTTAATACTTTCAGTAATACCGCAATTATTAAATATGTCATTGATTTTACCTATACTGATGACATCAAGGTTATTATTTTTTAAATTGTCTAAAACAGTATCACTAATAGGATTTAAAGCATAGTCATGACGATTAGAAGTTCTTATAAAGTTCCCTGGTATTCCAATAAAAGGTCTAGCAATAATGCGACCAACTTTCCATTCTTCCTTTAAAGTTATTTGTCTTGCTATTTCACATACGCGATATATTTCATTTAATGGAATAATGTCTTCGTGAGCTGCGATTTGAAGAACAGAATCAGCAGACGTATATAATATTAATTCGCCTGTATCCATATGCCTTTCGCCTAAGTCCTTAATAATCTCAGTTCCACTGGCATTACAATTACCAATAAACTTATATCCACTTTCTTTTTCTAAAGCATCAACTAATTCTTTAGGAAAACCCGTTTCAGTAAATGTCTTAAATGGTTCTAACGTATGGATTCCCATCATTTCTAAATGACCAGTTAGAGTATCCTTGCCATTACTGATTGGCTTAGCATATGTATAGTAAGCATTAGTTTTAGTCATTTCATCAGTAATTAGATTAATTAAGCCGATTTTTTCTAAATTGTTAAATTTAATATTAGTTTTATTATAAAGTGTGCCTAATGTATTTGCTCCTTCATCATTAAATTTAAGAGCATCCTCTGCTTCCCCTACTCCTAATGAATCTAAAATAATTAGTATTATTCTTTTATATTTCATAATATTTCCTTCCTTAAAACCTTCTTAATATTTCGCCCTTTGAACTATCAATTAGTGTTTCTAATGATATATCTTGAAATCCAAATTGTTTTTTATGTGCTAGATAAGTATCATTATTTTCTTTAATAAAGTTTTCGTTAAATTTATTTAATATATTAGAACCATATTTTAAATTACCGTATTTTTTCATGTTTTTTTCTAGTAATTCATTAACTAATTGATTGTCGTACTTGTCTGACTGCAATAAAAAATGTAAATCATAGAAATCCTTAAAACGACGGATAGCTTTATTATCTTCAATGTATAAATTCATATTTTTTAATATTATATATATTTTATTAGCAATATGTTGTTCAATGGTGATAGTTCTTACAGGTAATTGTTTATCCTTGGAAAATATGATAGGAAGATTCCCATTGACATTAGTAAAAGGAGTTTCTTTTTTTAAATCAATTTTAATAAGGTGTTCAATAGCCCCAAAATTACATAGTATTCTAAAATTAGCTGTATCATTAGTTGTAATAAATTTTTCTTTTAAACTAAACTTTATATCATCACTATGCGTAATTGTTGTTTGAATAACTTCAGCTGAATCTTGAAGATCTAAATATGATATGATATCCAAATCTGTAATTGGCCTAATGAAATTATGAGTACTTGCTAATTGAGAAGTACTTCCTTTTAATACAAATGTTTCCTGGTTATTTTTTAATAATCTTTCTAAAAAACTTCTTAAAAAGTAATATGTGTATGCATAATTACAATGAATATTTAATCTCTTTGATTCATTGTTTAAGTATCCTTTTAATTTGTTGCTGTTTTCGAATTCCATATGTCTAGCCTACTTTCCATGAGGATGAAAATTTTCATAATTCTTCTTTAATTTTTCTTTTGATATATGAGTATATATTTGTGTTGTTGATAGATTTGAATGCCCTAATAATTCTTGAATGGTTCTTAAATCAGCTCCATAATCAAGCAAATGAGTAGCAAACGAATGTCTCAATGTATGAGGCGAAAACTCTGTTTTAATATTTTTTGTTTCAGCTTGTTTTTTAATTATTTTAAAAAAACCTTGTCTAGTTAATTTATTGCCATGATTATTTAAAAATAAGTAATCATTTATATTTTTTTTAAACATACCATCACGATAATTGATTATATATTCTTTTAATGAATCTAAAGCATAGTCTCCTATTGGAACGATTCTTTCTTTATTCCCTTTACCAAATGTCCTGACAATGGCCATATCAAAATCAATATTATGTAACTTTAAATTTACTAGTTCACTTACTCTTAAACCAGTTGCGTACATCAATTCTAGCATAGCTTTATTACGATAACTAAAATGATCATTTAATTCTATATCTAATAGTTTTAATACTTCTTCAATTGATAGGACTTTAGGTAGTGACTTTTTAAGTTTAGGTAATTCAATAAATTCTGTTGGATTATGGTTAATATACTTTTCTATTAATAAGAATTTATAGAATGTTCTTATTGTTGATATATTTCGAGCAATACTTTTATCACTTAAATCACCTTTTTTTAAGTGTTTTAAATATTCTTTTATATCATTGCTTTTTATATCATTTAATGTTTTGTTTTTATTAAATTCATAGTATTTAATAAGATCTGATCCATATGACTCGATAGTTGCATTTGAGTATTTTTTATTGATTAATAGGTAATTTTTAAATTCTTCTATTTTATCTTTAAAATCGTTCATATACTTCACCACTATAATTATACCAAAAATACTATTATTTGACCAATATTTTTGATAAAATAGATATAGGTGATATAAATGAATGAACCATTAGCAATCATTCTTAGACCAACTAAAACAAGTGATATTATTGGTCAAGGACATTTGATTGGAAAAGATAAGATAATTACTAATTTAATTAAAAATAAACGGTTATTTTCGATGATTCTTTATGGTAAACCAGGGATTGGTAAAACTAGTATTGCTTGGGCTATTGTAAATGAATTAAATTTGAAATATCGTATGTTAAATGCTGTTATAAATAATAAAAAGGATTTTGATATTGCTATTGAAGAAGCTAAGATGTTTAAAGGTTTAGTTATTATTATGGATGAAATTCATCGTATGAATAAAGACAAACAAGATCTACTACTTCCCTATTTAGAAAACGGTTTGATTACCCTTATTGGTTTAACTTCTTCTAACCCTTATCATAAAATTAATCCGGCAATTAGAAGTAGATGTCAGGTTTTTGAATTAAAGGAATTAACAGAAGAAGATATTATTAAAGGAATCAAGAAAGCTATTAAAACTTTAGATGGTATTAGTATTGATAGTAAAACAATTAATCATATTGCTAAGTTATCTTCTGGTGATTTAAGGTTTGCTTATAATTTATTAGAAATTGCTTATCATTCTACAACTAATCATAAAATAACTGAAGAAGTTATTAAAAAAATCAATAGTAAACCTATTTTTTATCATGATAAAAATGAAGATGGACACTATGATGTATTAAGTGCTTTTCAAAAATCTATTAGAGGAAGTGATGTCAATGCTAGTTTGCACTACCTAGCTAGACTTATTGAAGCAGAAGACTTGGATAGTATTTATCGAAGAATGAGTGTTATTGCATATGAAGACATAGGTTTAGCTAATCCTAGTATGGGTCTTAAGGTGGATGCTTGTATTAATGCTTGTGAAAGATTAGGTTTACCTGAAGCAAGGATACCTCTTTCAGTAACTGTAATTGAACTAGCTTTATCTCCTAAATCTAACAGTGCTTATATGGCTTTAGATATGGCTTTAAACGACATTAGAAGAGGAAATAGTGGCAATGTACCTAATCACATTAAAACTAGTTCTAATGAGTATTTATACCCTCATAATTACCCTAATGGATATGTTAAGCAACAATATTTACCAGATAATATAAAAAATAAAAAATATTATAATCCTAAAACCACTAGTAAGTATGAAGAATCCTTAAAAACAGTATATGATAGGATAAATAAGTGAATTTGACAATTATATATAAATGATATATAATTAATCTTGTTTTAGGGGGAATTTAACATGTTTCTGTTAATTATGAACTCAATTGATTATATTTTAATATCAATTACAATGCTAAATGAATTTATAAAACAGTTAAGTAATAAATAATTTATAGATGAAAAAAAGAGACGTTTTTGTCTCTTTTTTATATGTTTATAATGAATAATTCAATACCCATTTCTTTAGGGGCTAACCCACTTTTAATATTATAGTCTAGGTCTGCTAAATCATTAATATATTTTAAAATGGCCTTATTATCGTAATTAGTGCCCTTTTCTAAGGCTTTTTGAATACGAAATGGATGAATATCTAACATCGATGAAATATCGTTTTTAGTATATCCTTTTTTATATAATTCTTTAGATTGATACATGATTCTAAATTGATTAGCAATCATAATTAAAATAGTTAAAGGTTCTTCATTATATTTAAGCATTTCATAATATGTAGTTAGAGCCTTTTCTTTATTTCTAGCTATGATATTATCAATTAGATGAAATATATCCATATCTATATTTTTATTAGTTAAATTTATAATATCATCATCTACTATTTCTTTTTCATCAAATTTATATAATTTAATTTTATCGACTTCTTTTTCTAATAAATTTAAGTTATTCCCTACTCTAGTTATTAATAAATTAATTGAACTATGGTTTATTTTATAACCATCAAACATATCTTTTACAATACCTTCTATATTATTAGCAAAGTTATAATCTTTTACAGTTCCAATCTTTTTGATTTTTTTTACTATTTTTTTTCTATCGTCAATATTTTCTTCATTAACAGTAAATATCATAATGGTATCAGGATTAAGATTGTCAAAATATTTTTCTAATTCTTCAATATTTGAATCTAAGATACTTTTTTTAGATCCAGTAAAAAGATGACTATTATTACAAATTAATACCTTTTTATTACTAAATAATGAAATAGTTAATGCATCATCAATAATATCTTTTAATAAGGTTATTTCTAAATCATAGGTGTTTACGTTGATATTATCGATATTATTATCGGATAGTATCTTTTTAATTTCTTTATTAATTAGGTAATCTTCTTTACCATAAAATAAATATAACATAAATCACCCCACTATTGTTGTAATATAAATATTATATCAAAAAGCTATTAAAAAAGATATTAGTTACCTAAAAATAGCGATTTTTATTATGTTTTAAGCAATTTTGTCGATTGAATTTGCTTTTTATTATTTTTTATGATATAGTAGTCAAATCAAAAAGAGGTGAGAATATGATTGAAATTAAAACAAAACATGACAACTTTACGAACAATAATATTTATACATTTATTAACAAAGACAAAAATCAAATATTAAAATGGTATCTTGGTAATAATGGAGATTTATATTGGCACCTAGTAAACTTTCGTAATCAAACAAACGATGATAATCATGAATTTGAAATTTCTATTGAAGATTACCCATTATATCAAATAATTGAAAATTTAGCAGATGAAATAAAAAATGGTGATATATTTATAAATGATTCAGGATTTAATGTTAGTCATAGTAATATTAATTATCATATGAATGCTAGATATATTACAAATGAAATTTATAATCCTAAGAATGATGAATTAGTATGGTTTAGTGATGATGAAAAAATACCTAATACTAATAGTGTTTGGATAAAAAAAGAAAATAACTGTTACCACTTATCATTTATCAATATTTATAAATCTCCTAGTACTTGCATTAGATTTAAAGTAAATGGTAGTTTCTATGGGTCTGGTTATTTACCATTTCTAAGAGCTTACAGTCGAGTTGAAAAGATTAAGGATAATCCTATGATTGCTAATTTTGCAGATGAAGCTTTTGTTAAACAAAAAGTATTAGAAATTAAAAGAGAAGTTGCATAACTTCTCCTTTTTATTTAAGTGTTAAAACTTTATCCTTTTCTAAATAATCTAAAAATTCATTAAAGAATTCATATGAAATATTAGATTTTACAATTTCATCAATATATTCACTTTTGACATGATAATGACTTAATACTTCTTTATCATTAAAGAAATATTCTTCGTTGAATAGGCATTCAATTATCATTGATTTAAGTTGATTATATATACATATTTTTACTTTATTATTTTCGATATTGTTTGTTGATATCTGAACACTATCAGTGTCAATTAATTCTACTTTATTATTAGGGGTAATCAGTACATTTTCACTATCTAAATCATCGTAATATATATTGTTTGTTATTAATTCGTTAATAATATTATTAAGTTGTTTAAATTTTTCGATTCGATAAGAATGATTAGAAGAATTTACTAAACTTTCAAAATTAACAGAATTTTTATGATATCTATGAATACACCCTATGAATTTACCTTTTGAGTAAACTGTTCCTAGTGGTAGATGAGTATTTTTAATTAGAGGTTGTATTTCAGTTAATAGAACTATTTTTTTCTCTAAAAATGGTTTAGGTGCATGATATAATTTTAAAATCCTATCATTATCAAATTGATATACTTTTGCTTCATTACCTTCCCCTATTTTAGGAAAATTTGATATTTGATCTAAAAAAACATTAATTTTTTCCATATTTATCCCCTTTAGTAGGTTATATTATAACAATTTATTAATTTTTGTCAAATTAAAAGGAATATAGAGATATATTCCTATTTTGTAATTAAATAAATAATGTTTTTAATTAAATTACTTTCATCTTGTTTAGTTCTTTTTTTAGGACCTTTTAGATGAGAATAATTTCTTATTTTAGCTTTTACATGTCTTATATTCATTAAATAATCAATATTAGAACTGTTGTATATCATTCCATTAGGATTTATAGCATATCCTTCTTTACTTAAAACAAGAGTAGCTAAACCATAATCTTGAGTAATAACTATGTCATCTTTTTTCACTTCGTTAATAATGGCCATATCAACACTTTGATAGCCAGAACCAATTATATTCACGGTACTGAAATCACTTGTAATATGGTGGTTATAATCGCAAAATATTAAGCATTCGAGGCAATATTCCTTAGCAATATCTTCAATCTTTGGTATAGACGGACAAGCATCAGCGTCAATTATTATTCTCATTAATACCTAAATAATTAATAATTGTGTTTGTGATTGCATCGATATACTTATCTTGATTATTGGTAAGATTGTCGAGGTCATTTTTATTTTGAATATAACCTAATTCTAAAATATATGATTCCATTCCGATATTGCTAAAACGATATTGGTTTTCTACCTTATCATCATTATCACCATCAACGTAACCACCAGTCATCTTTCCTCCAGTTTCACGAATCATATAATAATATGGTGTTTTTGTAGTAATGTTAGAATAAGGTTTATATCCTTTTCTTAATCTTTCTTTATTATAATCATTTATTTCAGCATTAGTAAATGTTCTAGTATAAACACCATCAATTATTTGATTATGTTTATTAGATGAATAATTAGTTCCTGCTCCGTTTTTAATGTTATTTGCTAATTGTTTTGCTAAAGTATAATCTATATTATAAGGTGTATATATTTCTAAACCACTGAGATTATAATCATAAGCACTATTTAAATGAATTGAAAAAACAAATTTAGCATTTAAACTATACCCTTTAGTAGCACGACCATTAGGACCATATTCTACGACTTTTTCACTACTTTTAACATCTGTCCAACTAAGAGCAACCTTTAAGCCATAGCTTTCTAATTTCTCTTTTAAAGCCTTACTATATTTTACAGTATAATCTGTCTCACAAGGATCTGTATATCGATAACAAGCTCCAGCATCTAATCCACCATGACCAGGATCAATAATAATATCATAGACACTCTCATTATTAGATTTTGTTATATTAAAGCCAATAGTATTTAAACCATTATTTGAGTTAAGGTTGATCTTATACTTATTTCCAATCGGATAATATTCAGTTACTTTATATGTAGTAGTATTATTTAATTGATAATATTTACTTTCATCATGTTTATAAAAAACTTTTAAAAGAGCATAATAACTTTTAATATCAAAGTTATCTAAATTAAGTCCGTTATTAAGCTTATCCCCTATTACAAAACTGATGTTATTTCCTTCAATATTAGTTTTTAATTCATAATAATTATCTTCATCATTATATAAAACTAATTTAGCATCCGTTACTTCTAAGGTTGGATATAGTATTTCAATTCCGGCGAATTTTTCACTATGTTCATTAATGCTATCAGTTAAAGAAACATTCCCTGACATATTTAAATGATTGCCATAAATATATAAATCATTTATATTTACTACTTCTTTTTCGATACTAATTTTATTCTTATCATCTTTATTTGAAAAAGATAATAAATCATCTTCATTTTTATTAACTACTTCAGCATAAAAACTACCTATTATCAATATAACTATAATTATAATTCTTTTTATCATTTGCTATACTCCTCATTCATTGAATAAATACATCCACAATAATCTTGACGATATAGTTGATATTTTTTAGATAGTTCTATTGATTTTTTATATCCATCATTTTTTTTGAAATCACTATATAAATATTTGATATTATATTTGTTTTCTAAATTTTTACCAATGTTATTTAAAGTAGTTGCATTCTTATATGGACTAATTGATAAGGTAGTTGTAAAGTAGTCATAGTTTAATTTAAAAGCTTGTTTTGCTGTTTCTTCTAGTCGTAAGTTAAAACACTTAAGGCAGCGCTTACCACCTTCTTTTTCGTTTTCTAAACCTTTAATCATTTCTTCATATAGGTTATTATCATAACTTCCTTCAATAATTTTTATATCATTATTAAATTCCTTTACGAATCTATTAAGTTCAACAATTCTTTTACTATATTCTTCAAAAGGTGCAATGTTAGGATTATAAAAAAATAAACTAATATTAAAATAACTAGATAGATAATCTAATACATAACTACTACATGGTGCACAACAAACATGTAATAAAAGCTTTGGTTTATGATTTGATTTCTTAATTTCATCTATTGTTTTATCTAATAATAGTTGATAATTTTCTTTCATATACAACACCTACAGTTATTATATCACAAAATGTAAATATGATAATCTAAAATCTAGTTTAATATTAATTTAATTATAATTTGAATAAACTTTAATAAATTCTATTAAAGAATCACATATACTTTTACATTTATCTAAATCTTTGTAATCTCTAAATCTTTGATTAATTTCTATTTGAATAATATCAATATCATTATTTTCATAAATGTGTTTTGTAATACCGCCACCGCAAAAAGGTTCATTATATTTAATATTATAAATACCGTTATTATTAAAACAATCTCTTAAAGTATTTTGTGTATTGATATCAATAGTCATGTTTTTTAAAGTACCAAACTCGACATCAAAATCTCTTTCCAATGAAGCACCATGAATATCGATTAATAATTTAATATTGTTTTTTTTGATCTTATGATTTAATAGTTCTTTAAAGTCATCAATAGTAGTGGAATTAGAATCAACTCCGTTATCAATTGACTTAATCATATAGTAACTATTAATCGTATTTCCTACATACTGACAAATGGCTGTGGTATAAGGTTCATTATATTTAATTTTATCTTCCCTTTTTTGGGGAACTGTATGCACCGCAGTTAAAATGACTGGTACTTTGCCTTCTTTTATAATATATGAAAGCACTTTAATATTATTTTCATAATCATTAATTATCTTATTAAAATCCATAACAACTTCCTTCCGTATTTTTATAATTATAAGTCATAAAAAAGAGAACCTATAATTGATCCTCAGTTTTTTCTGTCTTATAATGACATAATTTTTTATAAATAACATCTACTCTATTATTAAAAATAGTAATTAATTTTATAAATGTATTGTATGAATACTTTATTACAAATATTAAAGTAAATGCCATAATAAAATTAATTATAAAACATATTGGTAATTTAAAGTACCAATCTAGATTAATGTAAGGTACTATTTTATATAAGATAGAAGAACTTATTCCTTGAGCGAAAAAAGAATATATTGCGTTTTGCCCAAAGAATGAAAGAATATTTTTTTTAAAACAATAGTCATAATTTTTAAAATATAATACTATTAATACACCAATTAATGACCACAACAGGTAAATAAAGTGTGGAGGAAATTTAAACAATTGGAGATTAAAAATATTTAAATCAGTAGTAGTACTTATTGTAAGTAACACTGCGAAGACAATAGATAATCCATATATCAATTGCCTTAAATTAAGTTTTATTGAACTTAATAAATAGCCTAGTAAATAAAATATAGAATAAAATATTAAAAAATTTAATGATATAAATATATTGATATCACCTATTTGATTAAACTTAAATGATATTAATGCTAAAGCAATAATTAAAAGTGAAACAAATAATTTTAAATATTTTTTATTATTGAGAGTTAAGAATGTTACCATTGTGATTGTTACAATAAAATATACAGGAAAAAACCATAATGAAGCTTCTACTGAAATAAATGGATACATCGATGTATAGTTATGGAAGAACCACTTTATTAAATCTACTCCACTTAAATCAAAAGAAACACCTCTAAATATACTCCAAATAAAGATTAATACAAATATTAAAGTAATATAAAACATGTATTGTAACTGTATTGTCAGTATCTTTATTATATATTTTGTTGTACTTTTAGAATATTTTAAAGTCCAACCTGCTAAAAAGAAAAACATTGGCACTTCAAATAAAAGTGTTAAATTTCTAATTAATTCTGGAACATATTGATATCCACTATGCCAAGAGGTATGAATTAATATGATAACAATAGCGGCAATACCTCTGATGTTATCTAAATAATAATTTCTTTTTACATCTGACTTCATATAATCTCCTTGATTAATCATTCTTTTTTTCAATAAATATTTTTCTGGTAATAAAATTCCATACCATAACAATTCCTGTTGCTACTATCTTAACAAGCATATAGTATACATTCATTAATTCAACCATTACATACATAACTAATTGATTAATACCTAAACCAATAATACTACCAATTATAAAGATAATAAAATGTTTTTGGCTATCTTTTTTATCTGTTTCAAAAACAAATTTAATACTTGCAATATAGTTAAATATTAATGAAATAGTAAAGGATATAACTGAAGAAACTAAATAATATATGTTGCAATATTCAGTTAATATATATAGTAATGCATAATCAATTAGAAAGGCAATTCCACCTACGATTAAGAATTTAAATATTTGTTTAGTTAATTTATTCATGTTTCCTCAAGTTATTTAAGAATAATTCAAATAATTGTTTATGCTTTTTAACTATTACTTGTAAGATAATTCCACATACCCATAAAAGAGCTGCTAGCATCATTAAAAATCCTGAAAAGATTAATGTTGGATATCTAGGTACTAAACCTGTTTTAAAGTATTCAATAAATACAGGTGTTCCAAAAGCAATTGATATTAAAGCAAGAATTAGCGCTACAATACTGAAGAACATAGCTGGTTTATATTCTTTAAATAAAGTTGCAATTGTCTTTAATACTTTAAAACCGTCTTTATAAGTATTTAATTTAGAAACACTACCTTCTGGACGATCACGGTAAGTAACTGGTACTTCTACTAATCTAAAGTTTTTATCTACAGCATGAATAGTCATTTCTGTTTCTATTTCAAACCCTTTAGATAATACTGGGAATGATTTAACAAATTCATAACTAAAGGCACGGTATCCTGTCATGATGTCACGGACATTGTTATTAAATAATTTATTGATTAAAAATCTTACAATCTTATTACCAAAGTTATGAAACGGTCTTTTATTTTCAGTAAAATAAGTTGAAGACAAACGGTCCCCAATAACCATATCAGCTTTTCCTTCTAAAATAAGGTTACACATTTCATTTGCATTTTCAGCTGGATAAGTATCATCACCGTCAATCATTAAATAGCAATCAGCATCTATTTGACGGAACATACTTCTAATAACATTTCCTTTACCTTGTTTATACTCATATTTTACAATAGCTCCTGCTTTTTTAGCAATCTCATCTGTTTTATCTTTAGAGTTATTATCGTAAACATAGATATCAGCGTCTGGTAAAACCTTTTTATAATCGTTTACTACCTTCTTAATTGTTTTACTTTCATTGTAACATGGGATTAATACAGCAATTTTTTTATTTTTCATAATTCACTTCTCCTTCAATTTTGTTCTTATTAATATTTATAAATATTGCTAGTAAAGTTGGAATGGCAAATATATATGGCATTGCATATCTAAAGTATGTATTCGCAGGCGAAGCCACACATATTAGTAATAATGATAAACTAGGTAATAAATATATTAAGTATTTATATTTTTTTAAGGCTATTAGGTAAACTGACATTGTCATAATTACCCAACTACAAAATGCGATATTAACTATTACTCCAATAATTGGAATAAAGGGATATATTATACCAAAATAACTTAAACCTTCTCGCATTCCTTTTAAATCATTATAGTTATAATCAAAAGAATTCGTTTCTTTTAATCTTGAATCATACTTATAATATATATACCACTTACTAGTATTTGGATAAAAATAACCATAGGTATTATGAATAGTCGCTTCAGTATATATACAAGGACGATTCATAAATCCATTAAACCATACTTTAAAGTATTTTTTTAAATCTTCATTAGTATAATCTTTATTAAATTGTTTTTTTACTGGATCAGATAATACTGGATTATATCTACTAGCTAATGTATCATAGTCTA
>Ga0265294_10005442_pt1 | contig 15530 bp, 15 predicted proteins | sample MunlanPumphouse3_FD_192504 | JGI IMG/M metagenome (GOLD analysis project Ga0265294, IMG submission 192504) | Groundwater microbial communities from a municipal landfill in Southern Ontario, Canada - Pumphouse #3 | ecosystem: Environmental > Aquatic > Deep subsurface > Groundwater | place...
GAAAAACTTAGTTCTGTAGATATCCTACTAATAAAGTCACTACTTACTAAATCACCAGTTAAGAATAAAGCTAATACAATTAACCCGAAAATCTTAGAAAGAGAGTACATAAAAATAAGCAACTTATTCCACTGCCCATATTTAATTTTAAAAATGTATACAACTACATCCACTAATAATGTGAAGAAGAAAAGTATTGCAAAAGTTCTAGTATAACTTAAATTAAATACAACTTGGTCTACTACCCAATCTCCATCTGAATTAAACCACCCTAAATACATATTGCTAAAATATAACAAATAAATCCATAAACCGCCAAAAATTACAGTAAAAATTAAACCAGCAATTGAGCTCTTATAGGAAATACTCAAATTGACTTTTTTAGGTATCTCCGGTAATTTATCTACATTCCATACATCCTTTTTTTCAGATTGCTTTTCTAAACAAATAAAAATAATTGTAACAATCGCAAAACCACTTAACATTGAACTAAAAGTATTCCCAATTGTTTTGAAGAAAACCTCAAAAACCTTCAAAACAATTTGTGATGCTTCAATATTTTGGATTGATTCAATAAAGCCAAAGAACAAACCAATAGAACCTAAGACTATCAAAACAATTTTCAAAGTATATAGATAATCACCCATCCAAGTTGATGATATTAATGGACTATAATTTCTATAATTGTTTGCTAAAAGCCTAGGTGACCCTAGTGAATAAAGTACTTTCTTGACTTCTTCATCATCATTAGGATTTTCAATCATCTCCAAAATGTTACCTCTTAATTCATTTTCAACATCTTCCCTATCTTTTTCTGGAAGTCTTCTAATTACATCATAAATGTATCTTTCTATTATATTACCCATTGATTTCACCAACTATCCCTTCAATCTCTTTATTAATCTTTTTCCACTCCTCTAACAACTCATTTAACACTGCTTTTCCTTCTTCGCTAACCACATAATATTTTCTCGGCCTTGATAAAGTGGTATCCCACTCACTCTCTAGCAAACCTTGACTTTCAAGTCTTCTCATTAAAGGATATAGTGTACCTGCTTCAATTCCTAAATTTTTCTTATCAAGTTTCTCCAAAAGGGAATAACCATATTCTTTATCGTCTAATTGACTTAAAACAATCAAGATTTGTGTCCCTCGTCTTAGTTCCACCTTTAAGGATTCAACATCAATTTTACTCACTTTTTCCACCTCTAAATACATTATACTGTATGTCATACTATATTGTCAATATAATATTATTAATTTTTTGAAACAATAATTTTAAGTCTAGTAGCTAAAACACTTCTAGCTTGGCTAGTTCTCTTCGGTGCAATGCAACCATAATCACTCATAATTCACTAAAAGTATATTCCTAAAAGGCGGAATATACTTTTTTTTATCATATCAATTGATTTATTATATTGTTTATGTTAGCATTAATTTATATTTAAGGTATGCCTTAATTTGACGAGAGGAAGAACAATATGGGAACTACATATGCTTTTTTAATAACACTATTTGCCGGTTTAGCTACCGGAATAGGTACAATTTTCGCATTCAATAAAAGAGTAAAAAAAGAAACTTTACTGTCTTTTGCCTTGGGTTTAAGCGCTGGAGTTATGATTTATGTTTCTTTCATAGAAATATTTCCAAAAGCATACGAATCTTTAAGTAAAACCTATGACACAGATTCAGCTTACATTTTTACTACAATTGCATTTTTCGCCGGAGTAGCGCTTATCGCCTTGATTGATAACCTTATTCCAGAAAAAAATAATCCTCATGAGTTTGTTGATGAAGACAGTGAGACTACAAAAAAAGGGAACCTCATGAGATTAGGTATGTTTTCTGCTATTGCTATTGCAATCCATAATTTCCCTGAAGGACTAGCAACTTTTATTGGTGCATTAGAAGACCCTGCTTTAGGTATTTCTATCGCTGTAGCTATAGCTATCCATAATATTCCTGAAGGAATCGCGGTAGCTGTACCAATTTATCACGCGACAGATTCTAAAAAGAAAGCAATTACTTTTACAGTATTGTCGGGTTTAGCAGAGCCATTAGGCGCATTAGTTGGTTTTGTTTTACTAAGATCATTTTTTAATGATACAACTTTTGGTTTAATCTTTGCTGCTGTAGCAGGAATAATGGTTTATATATCACTTGATGAATTACTACCCGCAGCTGAAAAATACGGAAAACACCACTTATCAATTTCTGGAGTTATTGTTGGTATGATGATTATGGCTTTATCACTTGTACTATTTTAGGAGATAATAGAATATGTTATACAAGGCTGAAGAAGATTATATTAAGTTTATTTACGAACATAAATTAAGCACAAAAGAAAAAGTCACCGTAAAAGATATAGCTGAGTATTTCTCTTACAGTGAGCAAAGTGTTTATGAGATGATAAAAAAGTTACAAACAAAAAAATATATAAAATACAAACCCTATGAAGGTGTAACATTACTTGAAAAAGGATATCTAGAGGCTGTAAGAATGATACGTAACCACCGAATTTGGGAAGTATTCTTAGGGAGATACCTTGGCTATTCATGGGATGAAGTGCATGAAGAAGCGGAAAAGTTAGAACATGCCGGTTCAGAAAAAATGTTAAGAAAACTCTATGAACTATTAGATAGACCTGAAACATGTCAGCACGGTAATGCCATACCTACATTTACAAAACCTTTTACAGATAAGTTATACAACTCACTTAATAAATATGATATCGGTGATATAGTCGTAGTTCGTCAAGTAAAAGATGATACAGAGCTTCTAAAATATTTAACAAAAATTAATCTTAAATTAAGCGATTCTATCGAAATAATTAATAAATATGATGTATTAAAACAAATTGAAATAAAAGTACATAATCAAAACATCATGATGAGTGACTTCACAGCTAAATTTATTTATGTTGAAAAAATTTTCTAACTTCCTAAAGCATTCAAATCAACAAAAAGATTTGAGTGCTTTTTTGTTATTAAAAAAGTTTACCACAAAAAGAGTAAACTTCTTTAAAAAGCTAATTTCAAAACTAAATCAATTATTTTCTCCTAACAGGAATCCATATTGCACTTTGATAATCAACATCAGTTGTCTTACCAGAACCAGAGTACCACTCAATATTATATTTTCCCGCTAATTCATAATTGTTATTACCAGGTAGCCATTCATTCCAAATTTGAGAATTTATAGTTTGTAATGCTTCGGGAATAGCCCCAATACATTTAAATTTAGCCCATTCTTGTTCAGCCAACTCATAAACTTCCATACCTTCGGGAATGCTACCACCTCTGTATCCACCAGCAATCATATAACGAAAATATCCATCTTTTTCAATATCATCAATACATATTCCAAACTCACCAATCCTGTTATCAAATACCGCTTTTTCAATCTCGTTTACTGGTTCTTTCCCGCCACAAAGATTCTCTTCATATTTTTTAAATATTTCACTCCAAAAACTAGGAATCTCCCTATAAGATGTTTCATAAGAAAACTCTCTAGAAAACCCTATTACTTTAAAAGAATTGATTTTTTCAATTGTATATTCCATACTGTTTCCTCCTTGAATAATAATATTAATTCTAAGTGGCAAAAAGGTTTTTACAAGTTTTCTATCTCTTTTTACTTTACTAGGTGTCACACCGTGAAAGCGAGTAAAAGCTTTTGTAAAACTCTCGGGTGTATCATACCCATACTTATAAGCGGTATCAATAACTTTCACTTCATTATTAACTAAATCTATAGCGGAAAGATATAGTCTCCTATTCCTGATATACTCTCCTATTGTAAATCCAGTCATGATATGGAAACCTTGTTGAAGATACATCTGTGATATATGAACATGTTTAGCTACTTCTTTTGGGCCCTTAATAGTTAGCAAATCATCTTCTATATACGCAATAACTTCTTTAATAGTTGTAATCCACTCCATTATCCTCTAAATCCCTTTCTTATCACTTAACATAAACAATTATACAAGTAATCAAAAAAACATTCATGTCATTTATAAAAATGTTTTGTCATTTTACTAGTATATCCAAATAACTTTCTATTGTATTTCTTTGAAAGTGTTTCTTATTTCACACTCTTGAAAGCATGTTCTTTCTTTGAAGGATTGGTTAAGAAACCAATAGATGATGAAACGATATTTTAGAAGAGTCTTTAATACAAATCATTTCTAATCTCATATCATTCTTTTACATGTGATTAAATACGAGAATTACAGTAAAAAGAAGTGATATAAGTATAAGTTCTAAAGCTTCATCCTTAACAATAATTTTTCTATATATATTTGCTTGAATTGAAAATCTTTTCATATCATCAATTTCTACATTATCCATTAGTCTGTGAAAAAATAGTTTATTAGATTTAGCTTTAATAGTTAATCTATCCTTCATGGTAATAATATATTAATTTAACTTTATTCTAAACTCGTACGAATCATATTCTCTATCATTATCTACTTCAAACTTACCAATATTAACAAGTTCAAACCCAGATTTTTTAATTAGATTATAGGATGCATCATTTGCCTCAAAACTGCAGGCCCAAACAAATGATATTCCTTCTTCAGTAAGTTGTTTTAAAACAGCTTGTATTGCTTCATACATATATCCATTATGTCTATATTCATTTAACATAGCAAAGCCTAGTTCACTTGTATCCTCTCGTTCTTCTTCTGAATCTGAATTTACCGCAATATAACCTAAAATATTGTTGGTATTTTTTCAACTAGTGCATAGTGTTCATCGTCTTCTATCCACTCTTTCATTCTTTCTTTAGTTTCTTCCATCGCTATAAAAGCAGGATATAATGCAACCCAACGCATTGACTCATCATCACAAAATAATTCATGTAATGAAGTTACATCTTTTTCTTCAAATTTTCTAATAATTAAACGTTCTGTTTCTAGCCTTTTCATTTTTTTCTCTTTAAACTATTTTTTATTTATTTCTATTTATTTCCTTTTCAAAAACAAAATCAGCAATATTTTTATCTTTGTTAAAGCCTACAATCTCTACAATTTTATATCCACATTTATTTACGTAAAAAACAGTATTATACAAGACAGCAGAAGGTGTAATTAATCTAAATAATTCTGCATCCAAAAAATAAGATTCAACAAGACTTAAGGCGTTTTTACCCAATCCTTTCCCTAATGAATCTATTGTTAAGTAAAATAAAACAATATCATACTTTGATTTATCAATTCTGCTTACTATAGTTCCACCTATATATTTAGTTCCATCATATATTTCAAGTATAGTAGAATTTTTATCGCCTAGTATCTTTGCAGCATCAAAATCAAACTCATTTGGGTCTTCTGGCTCTAAAATTTGTCCTTCTTCAAAAAAACGTTCATGAATTGAAAAAGCTTTTTCTTGCTCTTGATTAAATCTTTCAACATTTTCTTTTTTTAATAACTCTAATTTTAACATTTCTATATCACCCTATAAAAAATAAGAACTCAATTAAGACGCAATAAAAAACATCTTAACCGAGCTCACTCGATATCTTATCCAACAGGCTGTCTGGAAAGTATCACTTACTATCCCCTACGCTACGGCGTACTGTCCTCTGATATATTAATTTTATCATATTATTAATCTAAATACAATTGTAACAACCTATAGCTTTTCGTTATTTAGAAAATATATGTAATTTACTATTGTAAAGAAAATTAATGCTTTCTTATTTCTTTAAACGCAAGCTTCAACCATCAGTACCTACAATTAAATCTAGAAAAGTAGTATTATACCTTCAAACTAAAAACTTGGAGATATTTTTAATGCGAGCAGATCCAATCTATCAAGCAAAATGGTTAGAGATAGTATAAGAATATAAAACAAGTAACCAATCAATAAAACAATTTTCTAATAAACATAGTATCAAAATATATCAATTGCAGTATTGGTCAGAAAAATTCAAAAATAAGAACTCAAGGAATCAAACGATTTTGTAAAAGTGAAACCAACTAATCAACCAATATCCAATAGAAACTTTAAAATTAAATAAAATAAGTCATTAATAGAAGCGCCGAATAACTTTAACGAAAACGATTTGTTTCGATTATGAAAAGTAGTTGATTAAGTTGTTTAACTTAAACAAAATAGAAAATGTCTATCTAGCAGTAGGGTCAACTGACTCATGAAAATCAATTGATGGATTATCATTAATAGTTCATACAACCTTTAAACTTGCACTGCTATGAAAAAGTGATACACACGCCACCCTTTTAGGGACAATAAAAATAGTAATACTATTTAAATTATTTTTAGTTATTATATCATAATAGAATATTGATTTATATAGTATTTCATTATTTAACACCTTTTAATGTGCTGTATTCTACAGGTGATAAATAATCTAATCTCCATGCTGGTCTTGAATGATTAAAGTAATTTACATATAATTCAATCGCTGTATTAATATCAGAATACTCATTTATTCTTAAGTTATATTTGAGTTCTGATTTAATCCAACCATTTAATGCTTCTATAACAGGATTATCTGTTGGAGTAGCTGCTCTTGACATACTTCTTCTTATTCGGTACTTTTTATGTGCTTTTTCAAACTTCTTTGATGCATATATTAATCCTTGATCACTATGTAATATTGTTAAATTATTATGATATCCTCTTTCTTCTTTTAGTCTAAGAAAATCTTTGAGCGATCTTAAGTGATTCATAACGCCATTTCCATGTTGATAGCTCGCTATGTCCCGTCCTACTATCTCATTATTATATACATCTACATGAAAATTCCAATCGTATTTCTTCCCTTGATGTACTACCATTGTAGTATCACTACACATTTTTTCAAATGGTCTGGTTACGTACCAATCATTATTTATTAAATTCGGATATTTGTCTGATACTCCTTTTGGCCTCCTATATGCTTTTCTCCTTGCTTTTGATGCTGTTCCCATTTCTTTGAAACATTGATATAATACTTCTCTCTAAATTTATATATTAGATTATATCCAAATTCTAGGATTTGTTTTTTTTAGATATTTTGCATCTAATTCTGTATATCCTTTTTTTAATTGTTCAATTTCTATCTTTAACAATAAGTTTTCTTGTTTAACTGATTCTATTGTTTCTTCTTCATGATCAATATAGATTTTTTCTTTGACTTTTCTTTTAGGAAGTAAACCACTTACTCACTCACTTCCATATTTAAGTACCCATTCTCTTTGTGATTTCCTTGATACATTAAACGTTCTTTCTATTTCATGTTTGCTTATATGTTCATTTAGAATCATTTTTACTATCTTTTATTTAAAGTCAATACTGTACGTTTTAGCCATTTCTTATTTCCTTCTCTTTCTTAATATTATTTTACCATCTAGAGGGGGCTTTGTGTATCACTTTTCATAGCAGTGCATTTTAAATGAGAAATTTAAGTCAAAGAACTTATTTAGTATCTGGTGCTGTAAGCGGTATGGGGCGAGAATTAGTTCTTGAATTATTCAAAAAAGGTGCTCATATTGCAGCGGCTAGTATTAATAGAGATTCTTTAGAAGAAACATTTAAGTTAGCTAATTTGACTCTTAATAAAAATACGGATTTAGATAAACTGATGCCTTGAAACTTTAAAACGAACTCTAATTAACTTCAGGGTTTTTATTTTGTCTAGATATTTTTCGTTTGACGCTTACTTTAAAAATACCCCTAAAGTGTTTACTTAAGAGGTATATTATTTGAAAGACTCTATAATGGTTCTTTTGTACAGATACAAATTAACCTATCATTTGATTTGTTTTCATTATGAGTCGATGATGTCGATTGGTTTCATGTTCCATATTCGGATAAACGGCAGAATTAAAGAAACAATCGATACAAACAACGCCAAGAACAACATCGCTATCGTTGAGGAACTTTGGTATGTGAATAATACTACTTGATACCCAGTTCCACTGATAATGGATTGATTCAGTTTTGGTATAGCTAGTAGTAACCAAAGAACAGACAATCCATAATATGCAAGAGACAACAAAAGCATTTGAATTCCATATAGGCCCACTAATGAGAACCTAGAAGTTCCAACAGATCTTAATACACCAATTTGATAGGTATATCTAGAAATCATTTGTGTAAATAAATTGGATAAGAATAAGAAGGAGATTAGTCCCAAAGCAATACTTATGGATATGGAGACGGCGGATACTTTGGATGCTACATATTCCGTTTGGTAGAGCATGTCACTTAAATAGCTATTATGTCGATAATTATCTTCTATTTCCGATAAAAACGAGAGATTTACTTGATTGGAATCAGATAGTTGTACGAGAGTTTTGCTATAGCCGTTTTCAGATATTAGAATGGCTTGAAGTTTTTCAGAGCTGAAAACAATCAAAGGGTTCATAGATGGTACTTGCTCAAAAGCCGCACCTGAATCATATAGACTTGGGTCATAATAAATTCCATCGACATGAATGGTTACTGTTGTTACAACTAAATTTCCTAGTTCATAGTTAAACCGTGACAAGATTAATTCTCTTGTTTGATCAGAATAGGCTGTTAAATCAAAGTTGCCTTCAATGACAGAACCTGGAGTGAAATTCGTGTTGTAAATAAGATTAAACGATTCAAGGTCTAGAAATATACCATCGCCTTCAGGAAGCTCTTTGTCTGATTCTAAATAGTAATAATCATTTGTTTTAGATGTGATTGTAAACAATTCCATTTCTGATAATGTATCATTAGACACCTGAAAATAAAGAGATTGATAAGCTAATAGATTCGCAAAACATGAATATTTCACATAAATTCTTGATAAAAGGTCGCTTTGTACTTGTTTGAATTCAAGATACAAGGCGTGTTCTTCTTCATAACTTGTATCATTTCGATTATCTGATTTGTTCGCCAACGCAGTATATTGTTGATAATTGGTATCTAAGATACCAGTAATTGTATATATTTGTTCATTAATCGTAAGGGTCACAAGCCCATCGGTTATCAAAGAAATAGAAGTGCTTGGAAATAAATGGTCATACATATAATCAGTGAGTACAATGTCAAAATCATCATCGCCTAATGTACCGATTAGGTAAGGGTAAGGAATAAATTCATCCACGATTACAACTCCACTGAGATATGCGGGAGTAAAAGTATCGGACTGGTCTGTGGTCACAGGTTCGTTTATAATTCGCTTGAATTCATTTGGTATGCTAAGAGGCATGTTGTATATTCTGTCAAGTGGTAAAGCAGCATCGAGGCTAGTAAGATGTTCTATATCTGCGTCTGAGAGAGTTTGTAAATCACATTGTCCCTCAACTATTGAGGATGAATCACATCTATTGATTGGTAGGATTGATACATCATGGTCTTTAAATGTTTCCAAACTAGAAGCATTGCGGTCATAATGTGAAACAATTTGACTCATTCCAAACAAAAAAAGAGCAAAAGAAGCAATAAAAATCGATACAATTGTCCTGATTTTCTTAAACGAAAGGTTTAATTTCGCCATCTTGAATGTTGTTCGAAGAGGGAGTCGTAACTTTTTTTTAGGTAAAGCCCAATCAAATTTTATATTTGATTTTGATTCATTCTCAGAATCTTTATTGACAACTCCTTTTTTTAGTTCAATAATTCTATCAGCGTAGCGATTTGCATATTCTAGATTATGAGTTACCATAATAACAAGTTTTTCTTTTGATGCAAGTTTTAAATAATCCAGTATTTGTATTGAGTTTTCCGTGTCTAAATTGCCAGTTGGTTCATCAGCTAGTAAAATGACAGAATCTTTAACAAGTGCTCTAGCAATGGCGACACGTTGTTTTTCTCCACCAGATAAGTCTTTTGCTAGTCTATCTTTTAAATCTAAGATACCCACAGTGTTAAGCGCGTTTGTGAGACGTTCTTCTTTATTGTTATTTTGATGTTGCAAGTCTAGTGCTAACAAGACATTATCGCGAACCGTAAAATCTTCCAGTAGATTATAACTTTGAAAAATAAATCCTATGCAGGTATTACGAAATAAGTCTAACTCTTTTTGCGAGTAAGAATTGATTGAGGTGCCTTGAAAGATAATCTTACCAGAGTTTGCTGTATCAAGCCCACCTAAAACATTCATTAAGGTAGTCTTACCTGAACCTGATTTTCCGACGATACAAACGAAACCAGTATTTGGAAATTCGAGTGAAATTTCTTGTAAAGCATTGGTTATTATATGTTTTCCTTTGGTGTATGTTTTTGATATTTTAGTTACTTTTAACATAATAATTCACCTTCCAATATAAAACTAGTTGTTTCCTCTCACTTAAGTACTTTTAAATTATATCCTATGTAAGAATTTTCGTCCAAAACGCTTGAACTCAACATAATAATTAGAGTTTGATTATAACCAATATTCAGATTGGTTATTTTTGAGTATAAACTAGTATCATGATTATCATTATAACGTACAAGGTTGCCAAACGTATCATATACACAAATTACAGTATCATGAAGATAAAATGGTGGAATTGGTGAGTAACTTGTTTCAATGAGAAGAGTAAATGCCCCATATGATGTAATAATTAAAGGTCTAAAATAATCGGCATTATGAGCTATATCTGTGTTATAGCTGTCGTTCGTATTCCAGTATTGTCTTGCAGTTATGTTAGGAAATTTGACAGACAGAATACAGTCAGTTTCTCCCGAGGCATACCCACTTACCTCTATATAATACTTTTCATTTTTAACAACATCAAATAAAATTCGTGATTGTGATCCTTTCTCCCCAGTTTCGTAAGTTACAGGCACAATACTTCCATATCTATCATACACTTTTAAGATTGTTGTAGAATTTGAATTCCACAATTTTGCATCAATTTCTATTGTGCCAGTAGATATTGTATTAATCATTAAGCGTTTTACAGTGTTTTTTTCCACATAAATATTTTGATTAACCTTTAAGTTTAAGTTCGAATCTAATTTCATTTGAGCTACATCATCACTCTCGGTAATGTAAACAAAATTTGTGTAAGAGTAATCTTCTTCGCTATATCTTGTGAACCAATTAAAGAGCCCATATTTGTCTCGATATTTAATGTGGAAATTTGAAGTGTAAGAAACTTTATAATCGGCGTTCATATCTTTAAAAATTACTGCTGAAAATTGATTTATTGTTGATGTCGTGATTGAAGAATCATACGAATATTCAATTTTGAAAACATTTGATATCCTGTCTGTTCTATCACAAGTGGATATATCGAATAATGTATAGGAGTTACTAAAACTAGCACCAATCTGCTTTGTATTCATACTAAATTGAGCGGTATGCGTGGTTTTACTAATATCGCTTTTTGGACTCCATGTTATAATCTCTGAATTCGTATCCCCTTGAGTAGTGATTTCTAATTCATATGGATAACTTTTATCAGTAATATCAGGATTTGATTCTGAATAGTATACAATAAGATAATATTGCTCACCTAGATAATTGTAATAGTATACTTTTTCATTCACGCTAACATAGCCACCATATTCCATATCAAATATCCATTCATGTGTTTCGTCTAGTTGCCAATTACCTTCTGAAGTACCTGAAGTAACAGTAGACAATAATTCATTGAACTCTGAATTTAAGTCATCATCTAAAAACTTTTCTGAATTAATTGATTTATAAACACTTGTGTATAGAGGAGTAGTGGTTGGACTGTAGAAAACATCGTAGAGCACTAGAACAAATGCTGGTTGATAATTGATTGTTATTCCAAGATAATCTCCTTGATCTAAATCTTCTAGTACTACCGCATCAAAAAAAGTAAACGTTCCTGCCAATTCACCTTTGTAATCGATAATGCTATTGTAACTTCCATTTGCAAAATCATTTAACGTTGTGAAAGTAACATCGGAGTTTTCGCGAGACATACTAACTGATAGTCCTAAATCTAGTCCTGAAGTTGATACAGCAAGTGACCCAAAAGCACTATACGAAGTAGATCCAACAGCTGTCTTGTTTAAATAATCAATAATTCTATAACGATTTGCATTATAACTCATATTGATTTCTAACTCATCAAACTGTTCAATTGTGGAACCGTAATTCTCCAATAATTCTGGGTAGACAACAACATCTGATTCAGACAAAATCATGTAATAATGATGCCCCGTTATATCATCACAAAAATATACAGATTGTTTAACTCGAATAGATCCAACGGCTACATTTGTATTATCAATCTCTTGATATATATATTTTTCTTTTATCTCAACATCAAATGGGGTACCCCAGTCTGTACCTACTAAAGCTGAAGTAGACACATCTGATGTAGAAATGGCACGTACTTTGAAAGCAAATGGAAAAATCGTAATCAGTAAAAATAATATGCAAATACATGTTTTTTTTATGAATGTCATAATTAATTCACACACCTTTTTTATTAGTGTATCAATAAAAAAAACAATAATCAATAACATAAATGAAAACAATAAATAATAGTTTTATAATTAGTTGTGGCTTGGCAACCCGTTTTAGGACAATTATGCTATAGACATCTGTAATCGATATTCAACTGGAGATAAATAACCTAAACTACCATGGATTCTTCTGTTATTATACCAGTTGATATAATCAAATAGTTCTGTTCTTAAAGGTAATCTTTACCCTTTGACAGGTAAAATCACCTTTTGTTATTATTTATGAACACCTTTGTTAAGCGTTTTTTAATGAAAGCAATACGACACTTTCACCGTGCGTTGAAAAAACCATATTGCTCGAAAACACGGTGTTGTGTGTGCTCAAGAAACATCTAATTGACAGGTTTTATGTTTATACACACAAGCAGTGAAAAAATCAAAGAAACATGTTATTACTTCAATTAATCGAATAATATATCAATGCCGATATCTATTCAAATATTTTTTCCATAACTTTAATTACTTTCTTATCAAAGTCTACTTTTCCTTTAATCCCATATGGGATAATAGTTCTAGGTAGTGCGTGGCCAAAATTTAAATTATACACTATGGGTAAACTAAATTGATATGACAAATTCGTCAAAATTTCTCGGTATTCTTGATAATAAACTTCATCATATGGTTTACCGATTAGTAAACACTTAGCACGACTTAATACTCCCTCATTAATTAAAAAGTAAAACATCATTTTAAACTTTTCTGGTGTAGGTTTTTCTTCACTCGTTTCGAGAAATATAATCTTATCTTTAAAAAAATCTTTATCAGGAATTAAACCATACTGGTCATAAATGTTTCTTTGATCTGAATATCTTTCACTAGTATATAAATCATAGATACTCTCGAGGCAACCACCCCAAAATAAACCTTCAACGACACCAAATCCGTTTAGATATTCATGGCCATTGGTCTCTTCTATTTCAACCAATGGTACAGATATTTGATCGATACTATAGTCTTCTCTATTTAAGTACCATTTTGAACTCGAATGGATTTCAAAAGATTCATCATTTTCAAATAATCTCTGATAACTTTGCTTTGTATATGGAATCATTTCCTTTTGTAGCTCACACAAATCTGACAAGAAATTTAACCCGTAGTAAGTAACTAATCCTAGTTTATTTAGCATTAGATGATTATTAGTTGAATCTGAAAAACCCACAAATACTTTTGGATTTGAACGAACCGTATTTTTAAACTCGGTATTCATTAAATAAGGTATTGTTTTGTATGTATCATCCCCACCTATCGCACAAATTATGCCTTTGATTGATGGTTCTTTAAACGCAAGCATTAAATCATCGGCTCTTTTACTTGGGTTGTTTTTTATATAGTTTAAACCTTTTAGTGTATGTGGCATAAACACAGGTTCAAGACCAAGTTCTTTTAATCTTCTTATGCCTAGATCTAATTGATGTCTTACTTCAGGTTCACCTAAAATACCTGATGACAGACTAACAATGGCGACTTTGTCACCTCTTTTAAGTTGTTTGGGTTTAATCATTATTAGTCTCCAAATCTACTTGAATATGGCTAGTAATAGATTTGAAAAAATCACGACTCCATAGGTCTAGACTATTATGATCTTTTATAAATGGTCTGATGTCTGATTTGGCTATATCATAGTCGATTTGATCAAATCGACTATCTAATATTTCTATTAATAATCCTCTAGTTAATTGAACGTCTTCTTCTATAGTTTTTGTCTGCTTAAGTCTTTCTTCTAAGTGTATTAGATTCACTTTCGTATCTAAACTCAAATAATAGATATAATCATATAAGTCTCTTCCTTTTACACGGTTTTTCCAACCTCTAGCAATAACGGCATGAATTTTACCCGCAAACAGAGACGATTGGTCATATACTCTAACTTGATATGGAAATGGTAGTAAACGAAACTTGATTTCAGTATTTGCATAAAGAGGCGGATTCACATCAACTTCAAGCTTAATAATGATTTTCTCGTTATGAATAAAACGACTTGAATCTACAGAATTAGGGTAAATTGTAATGATTGTCTCTTTTGTATTGCCCTTTATGAAGGCTGAATCAATTGTTGAACTTGTTGTCTTATCCTTTTTTAACACTTCAAAATTTAAACCCAGTGAACTTACAACATCACTGATTGGTTTAAAATATTTACTTATGTCAAAAGTGTGATCTGCGACCAGTAGTGATAAATCTAAATCTTCACTAAACCGATTCATTCCATTAAATAGTCTTAAAGCAGTGCCACCATAAAAAGCAGCATGTGAAAAAAAGTCAGTTTTCGAAAGCCCTGCCAAAACCACTTCTTGTAAAACTTCTTTGACTGCATTCTTTTTATCTTCCAGTGTGATTGGATTATACTTATTAATCATTTGTTGAATAATCGTCATTTGATATACTCACTTTCAATAAATTTTTTAAAATACTTCATATTGTTGGATATATATTTAGTAGATAAAAACAAAATATCGTGAAAATTTAACTGATCAAACGCATCTCTGCTTATTCGAAGATCTTCAAATAGCATCCGCTTCAATTCTTTAATACTTAATATCGGTTTTTTTATATATAGTAAATCACATAATGCTTTTTCAGGGCTAGCTATGAAGTATGCATAACTATCTACTTCATGTACCTTAACCATATAGGGAAAAGCTTCTTTTGGTACATCTCTATATGTGAATAAACCAAAATGATTTTGATATGACTTATATTTCCTTTTGTTAAATGTAGCATTCGTATATACAACTACTCTTTCAGGAATAATATTATGAAAAGAAAGTGCATATTCAAAAGATAAATAGGATGGGCCATAAATATATGAAGCGAGTAAATAACCATCGGTATGACTATTGGTTTCATAAGTGCCTCTAACAAGTGGAAATAAGATACCTTTATCAATATCTCTTTTAATTTTTCCATTAACATCTATATAGTTTTTATACTTTTCTTTCAAATCTAATGTTGTAATAATCATACTATCTCCTCCATTTAATTTTATTATATACTATTATCTGGAGCAAATCAATCATTTTCCTAGATTAGGTTCGCCTAGATATCTAAATATGGTGTTTCAAGTTTTTTAATGGAGAGATTTGAGACCTATTGGTGGAGAATATTGTAAAT
>Ga0265294_10005443_pt1 | contig 15530 bp, 18 predicted proteins | sample MunlanPumphouse3_FD_192504 | JGI IMG/M metagenome (GOLD analysis project Ga0265294, IMG submission 192504) | Groundwater microbial communities from a municipal landfill in Southern Ontario, Canada - Pumphouse #3 | ecosystem: Environmental > Aquatic > Deep subsurface > Groundwater | place...
ATCAACTAAACGATATTAATAATAAAATTATTAAATATTTTTTATCTAATAATGTAGAATATGATAATTGTAGTTTTAATTATGTAGACGAAGAAAACAACGTTGTAATTGTTGGATTATTTGACAATAGTAAAGAACAACAAAAACTATTTAAAGAAAAAGTTGTCAATTCAAATTTGATTAAATTTATACATGGTGAACCAAATCAGGACTATAAAAAAACATCAACTCTTAAGTCTAGTAATACTTCTACTTCTGTTTTAGTACGATTTGGTGGAATATTATATGGCAAATCTTATGCAATGATTGATTATGCTGGTGGAAGTAGTCAAATAGGTACAATCGATAAATTAATTGCTAGTGAATATGTGCCTAAAAATAATAATGAAACAAATACAAAAGAAATTTTAAATGCTCGTATTTTTGATAAAACTGATAGTACTATTGTACTTTTATACAATAATGTGTATGTTTTATTTGGAAAAATAGATGAATAGCAAAAAACAAAAAATAAATATGAGATTATTGATATTATAATGTAAACGAATGATACAAAACAATTTGTCAATATTTACTATTTAATTAAATAATACATTATATGAGGAGGTAATTAAATGAAGAAAAAGAGCATTATCATATATATTATAATTTTTTTATTGGTTATAGTTAGCTATTTCAGTTATAAGGGATTTATTTTATATCAATATAATAAAGATAATGAAACTTATAGTAAAGTAGTAGATGGTTTAACTGTTAAAAACACTATTACATTAAGAAATATGGAATTAGAAGATAACGAATATTTAGAATTTAATGATATAAAAATAAAGAATGAATTTACAGATTTTGAAAAGCAAGAGAAATTACAAGATTCTTTTACAAAATATGTATTATACAATTCAGATAAGTCTATAAAAGCATTATTTTTGATGGAAATAGAACAAACTTATATTGAAAAATTTAAAAGTGAGTCGACATTATTTACAGATTCCATATTTATTCCAATCAATATAAGTCTAACAAAATTTTTAGAAAAAAATAATATAAGTAATGATATCAAATTATTTAAATATTTAAAAAACAAAAAAGATGTTAAATATAATATTTTTTCAAGTTCAAAAAAAATTAATGAAAACCATGCAATACAAATTATGTCATCCATAATGCTTCCATCTGGCGAAAACATTTCTTTAATTAATGGAGATTATATAGGTTATATATTTAATTTTCATGATAATTTAAAAGAAGTAAATATATTAAAAAATAATAAAAGATATATATTTACATTTTTTAGTACAGATTATTTTACAGATGAGTACATTGAGAAAATTTTAAATACAATTGTTATAGAATAATTATAAAAATGGAATTTAGTTATAATATAAATGGATAATAAATAGTATTTTGAAAGTATGGTGTATTATGAAAAAAGTATTAATAATAATGTGTTTTATTGTTATATTTTTAACAGCATGCAAAAATGAAGAAGAATTCGAAAACAATGATAATATTAAAAAAACAATAATAGAGAACATGGAAAAAATTTTGAGTGAATCAAATGGATTTAGTTCCATTCCGTCCACATATATTGAAAATGAGTATTACTCAAACATAGTTGAAATAGGGGATTCTGCAGTTCCTGTTTTAATAGTTTTATATAATGAACTTTATTTTGATAGTTTAGAAGGATACATAGCAGCGCTTGCAGTCCAAGATATTACTGGATGTGATTTGAATAAAAAGTATAATTTGAAATGGGCAAAAGCAAGTGAATTTTTTGAATTGTGGAAAGATAATAATTGTTCATTTAATAACTAAATTAGAATTAATATTTTATAAAAGGGGAGTATAGTATGAACAAAATTAGATATAATTGTAGTTTAAAGAAAATACCATCACATGATCTTCGAGAATTATTTATAGCAGTAGGGTGGTCAGATGGTACCGAAAATGAAAATATGATAAGAAACTTTAATATACCTTTTGTCAATTCGACTTTTGTTGTATCAGCTTGGGATAATCAAAAATTAGTTGGAGTTATTAGAGTATTAAGTGATAAAATAATTCGTTCTATTGTTTACGATTTTGCAGTTTTACCAGAATATCAAAGTCAAGGTATAGGTACTATGTTATTAAAAAAGTGCCTTCAAAAATATCCTGATACTGCTTGGCTAATTGAAACAACTGAAAAGAATGTTTTATACTATAAGCAATTTGGCTTTGTTGAAAATACTGATCCGACTTTACGAATAAAATCAAAATGGGAATAATAGTAATTTGTATTAATTATTTTTATTAATAGTATTAGAAAATAGTGTATATTTATCAAAAATATCTTTATTTTTATTAAAAAAGTTAATTAATGTTTGTACTCTTTCAATTGTTTCTTCATCAATGATATGTTCCATTAGTTCTGTTTGAATCAAAATATTTTTCTTACATCCTAATAATTTTAAAAAGTTTTCAATTGTTAAATGACGCTTTAATAGAAAAGAACCAATCCTTTTTCCTTTATCAGTTAAGGTAACCATGCCATACTTTTCATAGTTTAATAAATCTAGTTCACCTAGTTTTTGAGCCATTTTAGAGACAGAAGAATTTCTGACATTTAGTAGTTTTGCTAATTGATTTGTTCTAATATAATTGTTTTCTAAACTGTTTCGATAAATCATTTCTAAATAATCTTCCATAGCGGAGGTTATTTTTTTTTCACTATTTTTTAATTCATATCCCCTTACAGTATGAAATTCATTTTCCATATATTCACCTCATTTTTACCTTATATAATATTTTATGTTTTAATGTAACCATAATGAATGTTACTCATATTTTAGTATAGAGAAAACTTTTTTCTCGGGACTAAAATTTAAGGAGATGAATTTTTATGAATGTTAAGCCTTTATTAGAAATACCAGTAAATAAAAAAGCCAAAATTAAAGAAATTATGATAGATGGACCAATTAGAAGAAGATTATTAGATCTTGGTTTAATTGAGGATACTGTTATTGAAGTATTACAAAAAAGTCCTTTTGGAGATCCTATTGCTTATTCAATTAGAGGTGCAGTAATTGCTTTACGTAGTGAGATAACATCAAAGATATTGATTGAAACAGTTTAAGGAGGAATTATGTTTGACAATATTAAAGTAAATAAAAAGAGTGGAAATGATATTGTAATAGCTTTAGCAGGTAATCCTAATGTCGGTAAGAGTACTGTTTTTAATGAATTAACAGGTTTAAATCAGCATACAGGTAATTGGCCTGGTAAGACAGTCAGTATTGCTCAAGGTAATTATGTTTATAATGAAAAAAACTTCATTTTAGTTGATTTACCAGGAACATATTCATTAATGGCTAATTCCGCTGAAGAAGAAGTAGCAAGAGATTTTATTTGCTTTGCTAATCCTGATGTAACAGTAGTCGTAGTAGATGCTACTTGTTTAGAAAGAAATTTAAATTTAGTTCTGCAGACAATAGAAATAACTTCACATGTTATAGTATGTGTCAATTTAATGGATGAAGCCAAGAGAAAGAAAATAGAAATTGATCTTGTAAAACTATCGTCTCTCCTTGGAGTACCAGTTATTGGGACTAGTGCTAATAAAGGAAAAGGGTTAGAGGAGTTAATGAAAACAATTGATGAACTTAATAATACCAATCCTATTAGTATTAAATATGATAGTATAATAGAAGAAGAAATAAAACAAGTTGAAAAAGAACTTAAAAATGTAAATAAAAGATGGTTAAGTTTAAAGTTGATAGATGGAGACGAAAAATTACTAGAGTCCATTAACAAATATATCAATTTTGAATCATCGAAATATAATGAATTATTAAAAATTATTGAAGCAAGTAAAAATAATCTATTACTAAAAGGAATGGATAAAAATAAACTTCGCGATAAAATAGTTTCTAGGATTATTAAATTATCTGAAATAATTAGTAAAAAGGTAGTTTCCTTTAAGACAAAAGAATATAACTCAAGAGATCGAAAACTAGATAAGATTCTTACTTCAAAGTTATTTGGAATACCTATTATGTTTGCTCTATTAGGTTTAGTATTTTATATTACTATAGCGGGAGCTAATCTTCCTTCTTCTATTATAGCGAATTTTTTATTTGGAATAGAGAATTATTTAACTGACTTTTTTATTTGGCTAAAAACGCCAGAATGGATTCACAGTGTTTTAGTGTTAGGAATTTATCGAACAGTTGCCTGGGTTATTGCAGTGATGTTACCACCAATGGCCATCTTTTTTCCGCTATTTACTATTCTTGAAGATTTAGGATATTTACCGAGAATTGCTTTTAATTTAGATAAATTATTTAAAAAAGCTTGTGCTTGTGGTAAACAAGCTTTGACAATGTGTATGGGTTTTGGCTGTAATGCAGTAGGGGTAACAGGATGCAGAATAATTGATTCCCCTAGAGAAAGATTGATTGCTATTATTACTAATAATTTTGTTCCTTGTAATGGAAGGTTTCCTACTTTAATTGCGATTATAACAATGTTTTTTACGGGAATCTTTGCTTCACCATTTCAGTCATTACTTTCAACTTTAATTCTTACAGGAGTAATTGTGTTAGGGATTATTATGACTTTACTTGTATCAAAGATTTTATCTAAAACAATTTTAAAAGGAGTTCCTTCAACTTTTACTTTAGAATTGCCTCCATACCGTAAACCTCAAATAGGAAAAATTATAGTGAGGTCTATTTTTAATAGGACACTATTTGTTTTGGGACGTGCAGTTTTAATAGCGGCTCCAGCAGGATTAGTAATATGGATTTTAGCTAATATTAACATTGGAAATATCAGTATACTATCTCATTGTTCAAATTTGCTTAATCCTTTTGCCTATCTTATTGGACTAGATGGTTATATATTAATGGCATTTATATTAGGATTTCCAGCTAATGAGATAGTTGTTCCAATAATTATAATGTGTTATATGTCGACTGGAAATATAATTGAATTAGATAATTTAACTGAATTAAAAGCTTTATTAATTGATAATGGTTGGACTTGGTTAACAGCTATAAATGTGATGCTTTTTTCTTTAATGCATTGGCCTTGTGGTACGACATGTTTAACTATAAAAAAAGAAACACAGAGTTGGAAATGGACCATAATATCATTTTTAGTACCAACAATAATAGGAATAATCGTTTGTTTTGTGGTTGTTAGTATTGTTAGATTATTAGGTTTAATATAAAAAAAGAATCTATGTTATTAGATTCTTTAAAATTATTATTTAATCTTCACACTCAGCAAAAATGTTTATACAAACGCAGCAGTCATTTTTCTTATCTTTGTAACAATCTTTTTCACCCCATGGATGATCCTTGTCACACTCAGCGAAAACATTTATGCAAACACAGTTATCTTTTTTATCTTTGTAACAATCCTTTTCATCCCAATGATAATCCTTGTCACACTCAGCGAAAACATTTATACAAACACAGCAATCTTTTTTCTTGAAATAAGTAGTTTCATCTAAAGTATTTTCTGTAAATTCTTCTTCTAACACTATAATACACCTCCTAAGATATAGTTTATTCCGTAACTCTTTTTTTGAAATAATAAATGTCTTGATAATAAAAATTTAATAAAAATATTGAATAATATAGTAAAATTCATTACATATTAATATTTAAAAATGTTAATTGATTTAAAAAAAATCACATAAAGTGATTTTTAATTTATCTTCTTTTAATCATAAATAGATAAGTTCCAACAGATCCTAGTGATACACCTATAATAGAAGAAATAACCATTATTAATGTATTATTATCATTTTTTTCTTCATTATTAGCAAATAGTTCAGCATCTTCTTGAGCAGTAGTAGTATAAATTTCATCTCGATTAGACAAATCAATATTTAGATCATCACTACTGACAGCTTTGTTATTTTCATCTTCTAAACGTTGCTTTTCTTCTGGTGAAATAATATCACTAGAACTATTTCCGCTATTACCAGCGTCTGGAGCAACCGTAATAGTGTATTCACCATCTTGTGGTTCAATACTACCTTTTCCATCATCTTTTGCAATGGCATATGCATTATTAGGTAATAATGCTAAACATAGTATTAAAGTAACTAAAATTCTTTTCATATTCTCCTCTTTCTTTCTTTTGGTCATATTTAATTTTCTCCTACGAAGACTAAAACCTTGTTATCGTTTATAATAGCTATTCTTAAAGTCTTATCAATGTTTTTGATGCTATAAATGGGAGTACTATATGGTAGTGATTTCACTTCGTTATCAGTATAACTAATTATTTTATCTAACATACTTTCTTCAATAACAATACTATCATTATAGATATACTTTTTATCATTATAAATAATAAAATCATTTTCATTATTAGAATTATCTTGAGTATTAAAAAGATCAATTTCAGTTTCACTAGTTGTATTTAGATTATTGTTTTTGTTATCACTAATACTATATATAAATACACATATTATTATACTTGTCATTGCTAATGATAAATGAAATAAATTAATTTTTTTAGAACTTTTCGATTTGTTATTTTTGATAATTCTTTGATATGTTTTTTCTTTTAATTCATCACTTGCAGTAATATTACTAAAAGTATTATAAATTTTATTCATCAAAAATACCCCCCAACATAATTTTTAGACTTTCCCTAGCTCTTTTTAGCCAAGTTCTTATTGTAGCTTCTCGTCTGTTTAAGATTTTAGAAATTTCCTTTGTGGAATAACCTTCGTAGTAGTACAGATATATGACATTACGATAATTTAAGGGTAGAGTAAATATAATACTTAAAATGTCATTATCTTCTTTATTATTGGTTGGTGCAATAATATTTTCATCAAAATTTATGGTTTGATAATATGTTTTTTTCTTTAATATGTTTTTGCAATGATTAGTTGTTACTGTGATAATCCATGCTTTACGATGATTTTCATTTGTAAATACTGGTGACTTTTCAATTATTTTAATGAAAATTTCTTGATAAGCATCTTCAGAATCTAATTGGTTTTTTAAATACATTAGGCATATTCGATAAACCATATTGCTGTAATTATCAATTGTTTCTTTGATATAATCACTTTGACATTTAAGCATTGTTTTTACCTCCCTATACTAATAAAACAATTATATACTAAAAAATGTTTCAAATAAATGTAAAATTTTTCTTTTAATTAGTTTTGTTATTATTAGAAGAAATGATATAATGAATTTGGTATATTTTCAAAATAAATATTATTTAAATAAATATACTTATTGTGAAGATAGAAGATTCATATTTATGGTTAGAAGTTTCAGGGAGGAAATATGAAAACATATAATGTAATTGAATTTGATGACATAAAGGATATGCTAGAGGTTAGAGCAGTTACTCATAGAAACAATATTGCTTTTTATCAAAAAGATAAAAATAAAAATTTTAATACTATTACTTATAGTGAGTTAAAAAGAGATGTTGATGCATTAGGGACAGCTCTTTTAGACATGGGATTAAAAGGTAAAAAGATAGCTATTATTGGAAAAAATCGTTATGAGTGGGCTATCTCTTATTTAGCAACTATTTGTGGAGTAGGAGTTGTTGTGCCTCTTGATAAGCAACTTTCGGATACGGAAATAAAAAATTGTCTTGATAGAGTAGATGTAGATGCTATAATTTATTCGGAAGAATTTGAAGAAAGATTAAGTAATCTTTCTGATCAATTAAATGTTAAAAATTATATAAGTATGGATGAGGGTAATTTGACAATTAATAAGTTAATTGAAAAAGGTAAAAACTTAATTGAAAAGGGTAATATGGATTACATGCTTGCGCCTATTGATAACAATGAATTAGCAAGTTTGATATTTACTTCTGGAACTACTTCAGCATCAAAAATTGTAATGTTATCTCATAAAAATATTATGGCTAATGTCAAAGCAGGTCAAATGATGGTACATGTTGATGAAAAAGATATTTTCTTTTCTGTTTTACCACTTAATCATACATTAGAATGTACATGTGTTTTATTATACCCTTTAGCATCGGGTTCTTCTATTGCTTATAATGATAATATAATGAACTTACAAAGAGATTTAAAGGTTATTAAACCTACTACGATGATGGTTGTTCCTCGAGTTGCTGAGACTTTATATGAGAAAATTGTGACTGGAATTGAAAGAAAAAATAAAGTTAGTAAAGTTACTTTAGCAGTCAAATTAACTAATATGTTAGGCAAACATAAAATGTCTTTGAAAAGAAAAGTATTTAAAGAAATACATAATGAATTTGGTGGTAATTTAAAATTACTTATGATGGGTGGAGCTCCTATTAATCCTAATATATCAGCATATTTTAGAGGTTTAGGTGTTCTAGCTATTCAAGGTTATGGTTTGACAGAATGTGCTCCTTTAGTTACTTTAAATAGTGATACTTTATTTAAAGATGATTCAGCTGGATTAGTAATGCCTGGTAGTGATGTTCTTATTGATAATCCTGATGAAGAAGGAATAGGGGAAATAATTGTCAAAGGTCCACAAGTAATGTTAGGTTATTATGATGATGAAAAGGCAACTAAAGAAGCTATTAAAAATGGATACTTTTATACTGGAGACTTAGGTAAATTTGATGATGATGGTTTTTTAAGTATAATGGGAAGAAGTAAAAATGTTATTGTATCTTCTAGTGGCAAAAATATTTATCCTGAAGAAATTGAATCATTAATAAATGAAAATCATATGATTAAAGAATCAATGGTTTACGAGGAAAAGGGTAAGCGTCGTGAACATTTAACTGTAGAAGTAGTAATTGCGGATATGATAAAACAAAAGATAGAAGAACATCCAGAAGCTAAAGAGGAAATAAGAAAAGTTTTATTAGATCATATCGCAGAAGTTAATAAAAAGATAGCGGATTATAAACGTATTCACGAATTAAAAATTAGATTAACTGATTTTGAAAAAACTTCAACTCTTAAAATCAAGAGATTCTTAATGAGACCACAAGATCAAAGATAATAAATTGAAACAGGATAATAATGGTTATTCTGTTTTTATGTTATAATAAAATAGGTGATTTATGAAGACAATTGAAAAGGAAATTCAAAAGTGTAAGAAATGTTCTAATTTAAAAAAATTAAAATGTAATACTATTTCTTATGGCAAAAATAATGATATTTTATTTATTGGTGAAAGTCCTGCCGAAAAAGGTTGGATTCTAACGGGGAGAGCTTTTTATAATGTGAATAATAAATTATTACCAACAGGTAGAAATTTAAATGAATTATTAAAAATAATTGATCTTACTATTGATGATATTACTTTTACTGAAGCTTGTAAGTGCTCAATTCCTAATCGTAAGTTATTAAAAGAGACGTCTTCTAATTGTTTTCCTTTTTTAGAAAAACAAATAGATAAATTGCAATCTAAAATATTAATACCTTTAGGGGAACATCCAACTAGAATATTATTGAAGGATATAGTTTTTAAAAGGTTTGGTGAAGTGGCTGGGAATATATATACAATAAACATAAATAATAGAGATATTATTGTAATACCTATTTATCATCCATCACCAATTAATCCTAAGAGTTATAAAAATAATTTAAGTATATTTGAAACGATAAAGAAAGAGTGTGATAAGTTATGAATTCTAATCAATATTTAGGTAAAGAGATCACAGTAAAAATGGAAACAGAAATCACGGTCAAGGTTACTAGTACATATGAAGAACTACACAATTTGTTAATTAGTCAAGGGTTAAAAATATTAGATGATTATCAGTTAGATGATATTTATGTAGTGCCTAAAGATTTAGATATCTACAATACTGATGAATTAGAAGTTTTAAAACATTGTGTATTAATAAGAGATGTTGATAATAAAGATAAAAAGTTAGTTTACAAGTATAAAAAATATAAAGATAATGGAGATATTATTGAACAGGGAAAAGCACAATGTAAAATTGAAGATATAGATCAAGCACTTAATTTTATGAAAGCTATTAATTATATTGAATTATTTAAGATTAATGATCATGTTATTGTATATGGTAATAAGGAATCAGAATTATGTGTCCAATTAGTAAATGATAAGTATATATTTATTGAAATAGAAGAGGATTGTCACCATACTGGTAAAAAATATACAAGTATTGAAGAAATGATAAATGATTTAGAGAAATATAATATTGAATATGATAAATCAGATTATTATGTAAAAAAAGCATTAATATCATTAAAAGAAAGCAAAACTGTATAGTACAGTTTTTTTGAATTATTTAATAAATTTGTTTTATTTTAAATACATATATAGTAAAATGTATATAGCTTATTAAGGAGTGGTATTTTGACAAAAATAATAAAGGTTAAAAATTTAAACAAGAGTTATGGAAAATTTCAAGCTTTGGATAATCTATCGTTTGATGTAGAAGAAGGAGAAATATTAGGGCTTTTAGGACCAAATGGTAGTGGTAAAACGACTACTATTAATTGTATATTATCATTATTAAAATTTAATAGTGGTAGTATTAAAATATTGGGAAAGGAAATGACACCAGAATCTTATGATATAAAATCTAAGATAGGGGTAGTTTTTCAAGATGTAGCTGTTTTTGAAGAATTAACAGTATATGAAAATATTAATTATTTTTGTGGTCTTTATATTAAAGATAAAGAATTAAGAAAAAAATATATTGATGAAGCAATTGATCTAGTTGGTATTAATGAATTTAGAAAGTTTTATCCAAAACAATTAAGTGGTGGTTTACTTAGAAGACTTAATATTGCTTGCGGAATAGCACATAAACCATCATTGATTTTTTTAGATGAACCGACAGTAGCAGTTGATCCTCAAAGTAGAAATAATATTTTAGATGGGATAAAAAAATTAAATAAAATGGGGGCTACAATTGTATATACTAGTCACTATATGGAAGAAGTAGAACAACTTTGTAATAGAATTATCATTATTGATAAGGGTTCTATTATTGCTAGTGGAACAAAAGAAGAATTAAAAGATCTTATTAATATTGAAGAAAAAGTAACACTTGAATTAGACAATCTTAGTGATAAGTATTTAGAAGAAATAAAAGTATTTAAAAACGTAGAAGATGTAACTTATGATGGAAAAAATTTATATATAACTTATAAAAAAGGCAAAAATAATCTAAGTGATTTAATCGATTATATGAAAGATAAAAAAATCAAATATAATAAAGTATTTTCTGAATTACCGACTCTTAATGATGTATTCTTAGAACTTACTGGAAAAGAATTAAGGGATTAGTATGTTTGGACATTTATTTATTAATCGATTAAAAGTATTATTAAAAAACAAATCAGCTATTTTTTGGACATTGATTTTTCCAATTCTTTTAGCTACTTTCTTTAATTTAGCTTTTGCTAATCTATACGAAGATAGTAAGTTCGAAAGTATTAATTTAGCAATCGTTAATAATGATGATTTTAATAATGAACATAATTTTAAAACAGTTATAGAATCACTTTCAAAAGACGATGATAATCAAATATTTAACACTAAATATGTTACTGAAGAAAAAGCTAAAGAATTATTAGATGATGGTAAAGTAGCGGGTTATATTATTGTTAATGATAAAATTGATATAGTCGTTAAATCAAATGGAATAGGTCAGACAACAATAAAATATGTTGTTGATAATTATTATCAAGTTACGAGTGTTATGGGGAATATTGCAAATTTTAATCCAGAAGCATTAAAGACAGATATCTTAAATAAATTAAATGAGAATACTAATAACTTCAATGATATTAGTAATAAAAATGTGGATGCTACAGTTGTATATTTTTATTCTTTAATTGGAATGATTTGTCTATATGGTGGTACTTTTGGAATAAATGCTGTTAACGAAACGGAAGCTAATTTAAGTAAAAAAGGTGCTAGAGTTAGTGTTTCTCCAGTTCATAAATTTAAGATGTTGATTGCTGCATTATTAGTAAGTTTATTAATTCAATATTCAGAAATATTAATATTACTTGGATATTTAGTATTTGTCTTGAATATCAACTTTGGTGGTCAAATATTACCAGTATTATTGCTTACTTTAGTTGGTGCTCTAGCAGGACTATCACTTGGTATGTTTATTGGAGTAAGTAATAAGAAAAATGAAGGAATGAAAATGTCTATTTTAATTTCTGTTACTATGTTATTAAGTTTTTTATCAGGAATGATGGTTTTAAAAATGAAATATATAATAGCTGAAAATGTCCCGATATTAGCTAAAATCAATCCTGTAAATATGGTTACTGATGGATTATATTCATTATATTATTATAATACCTTAGATCGATACTTTTATAATGTCATTAGTTTAATTGTCTTTTCAGTTATTATGATTGCTATTTCCTATGTTTTTATAAGGAGGAAAAAATATGACAGTATTTAATAATTACTTTAAAATTGTAAAAAGTTACATACCAACTATTATTATATATACTGTTATATTTGTTATGATTTCCGTTTTAGCAACTAGTTCGATTGGAAATACAACTACTGACTTTTCAGTTTCTAAACCAAATGTTGCGATAATAAACCGTGATAATAATAGTGTTCTTATTGATAGCTTTACTGAATATTTAGAAACAACAACTAATGTCAAAAAACTAAAAGATGAAGAAGAAACATTAAGGGATGCTCTATTCTATACTGAAGTAGATTATATTTTAATAATACCGGAAGGTTACACTGAAGACTTTATGAATTTAAAAAATCCTAAAATAGATACTATGACTGTTCCTAGTTCTTATGGAGCTAAATATACAGAAATGTTATTGAATAGATTTCTAAATATTTCAAATGTATATAGAACAGCTGGTATGGATCAAGAGATAATAGCAAAAAATGTTAAAATAGATTTAGAGAAAAATGCAGATGTTATAATGATGAATGAATACGATGCTACTGGTTTAGCAGTTGCTAGTTATTATTATAATTTTACAAATTATACTTTTATCGCAATATGTGTTTATATTGTGGGATTAATAATAAATTCATTTAACAGTACTAATATAAAAAGAAGAAATTTAATAAGTACCTTTTCATATAAAAAAATAAACATTCAGTTATTTGCGGGTAACTTATGTTTAGCATTACTAATATGGTTACTTTTTAATATTATTGGTTTAATTTTTTATCCTGAAGTTATGATGAGTAGTCATGGATTACTATTGATGATTAATTTTCTAGCATTTTCTATTACTGCATTATCAATTGGATTTTTAATAGGTAATTTAGTAAAATCGAGAGAAGCTATGGATGGTATTGTAAATGTCTTGGCACTAGGATCAAGCTTTATATGTGGAGCTTTTGTTCCTCAAGAATTATTAGGGGACTTTGTTATTTCAATAAGTAAAGTTTTACCATCGTATTGGTTTATTAAAAATAATAATGATATAGCAAACTTGTCATCATTTGATTTTAATTCATTACAGCCAATTTTTATCAATATGCTAATTGTTCTAGCATTTGGATTAGCATTCTTTGTTATAACTAATACTGTTAGTAAATTAAAAATTAAAAATAGTTAACAAAAAAACATACTTAGTATGTTTTTTTATCCATTATTATTGTTTTGGTGTTTTGCTTTTAATTTTAATTTTCTAATTGGTCTATCTTCTAATTCAACTGCTTGTTTTTGTAACTTTAATATTTCTTGTTGCCAATAAGCTTTTGCTTCAAGAAGTTTTTCTCTTTCAATTTTTCTTCTTTCATTTAAAATATCAGGGTGATATGGTTCACCATAGACGATTCTACTTCTTCTTAAAAAACGTGGTTGTTCCATAAAGACAGGTACTATTGGTACTCCAGATAAGGCCGATATAACAAAAGCCCCTTCTTTAATTCTGCCTAAAGTATTTTTGTTTATATCAGATATCGTTCCTTGTGGAAACATCATAAATATTTTTTCTTCATCATTTTTCTTCAAGTATTTTATTGCTTCCATCATGGCACTTCCATTATGTGCATCTCGATCAACTTTCATAACATCAATGCTTGTAAGGAAACGATCCATAAGTTTGTTTTCAAAACATTCCTTTTTAGCCATAATCTTCATGTTTTGATTTGATGACCATAGTACTGGACCATCTAAATCACTAGTATGATTTGGTCCGAAAATATAAGTTTTATTTTCTAGTTTATCTTTATTATACTCAGTTATTTTTACAAAACTTTTATGAAATAGGGCATATCCTAATTCTTTTAAATTGACTTTCACAATTAATTTCTCTCTTTCTTTTTAAAATTACAAGACTATTATACCTCTTTTTTTTCTATTGTCAAAATAAGATTAAATGAATTGGCAAAAGAAAAATATTGTGATATAGTATACTTATAAAGTATGGAAGGTAAGGAAGTAAAATGAAAAGAAGTTATCTTATTTTAGGTTTATTAGTTGCAATTATAAGTATTATTGGAGTAATGTTTTATTTTAAATGGAGTAATAATTCAATTAGTTTTGTGACTTTAAGTATAAATCCAGAAATTGAATTAGCTTTAGACAATAAAGATATAGTTATTGATGTTATTGCGTTAAATGAAGATGCTGATATATTGACTTCTGATTTGGATTTAAAAGGTCTTACTATTGAAGAAGCAAATAAAAAAATTATTGATTCATCTATGGAGACAGGATACCTTGATGAATATAGTGATGAAAATACTATTGTTGTGACAGTTGTCAATTATAGTGAAACAAAACGTCAAGTACTTGAAGAAAAAGTAATGACTAAATTAAATGAACATTTTGAAACAAAAAAGATTTATCCAATATTGATTGCTAAAGGTTTAGATGAAGACCTTAAAAGAGAAGCAGATGAATATGGTATTAGTTATGGGAAGATGCTTTTAATTGAAAAAGCAGTTACTTTAAATGAAACATTATCAAAAGAAAATTTAATAAATATTTCTATTCGTGATATTCAATCTGAAATAAAGGATTCTGTGACAAGAAGACGTGATGATTTAAAGGAATCACTTGAACAAAAAAGAAACGAATGGAAAGAAGAAAAAAATAAATTAAAACAGGAACGCAAAGAAATTATGGAACAAAAAAGAGAAATGATTATAGAAAAACACCAAGAAGAGTTTAAAAATATGACTCAAGAACAAAAGAAGGAAGCAATTGAAACATATTTAAAAACAGAAAAAGAAGCAATAAAAATTGATATTAGAGCCATAAGAGAAGAAATGAAAAAAGGTAATGAAGAATATCCAGTTATTGAAAGTGACGCTAATGCTATTAGAGAACAAATAAAAGGTCGTATTCAAGAAAAACGTGCTGGTAGATAAAGGAAATATCTTTTATCTTTTTTATATTGAATTTTTATTGACAATTATTGGTTAAGAATATATAATATAAGACAATTCGGGTATGTTTGCCCGTAATTAATGCATAAAGTGGCAGACACCCATGGGGTTTCTTATAAATGTCAACTTAAGATTCCCCACTTTTGTGCATTTAAGATTCCTCAGTTCTGTTTAATTTGATTTTATCTTTTATTCTATAAGATGGTCCAG
>Ga0265294_10005444_pt1 | contig 15530 bp, 16 predicted proteins | sample MunlanPumphouse3_FD_192504 | JGI IMG/M metagenome (GOLD analysis project Ga0265294, IMG submission 192504) | Groundwater microbial communities from a municipal landfill in Southern Ontario, Canada - Pumphouse #3 | ecosystem: Environmental > Aquatic > Deep subsurface > Groundwater | place...
TAAATTCTGCTAATCTATTGGGGTTAATAAATAAATTTATTCCCTTATGTCAGAAGAGGTTATTTTAAGATTTGATGCTGTAAAATTTGAATATTTGAATAAAAGGCCCATTCTTGACGAGGCCTCTTTTAGCGTCCACCGAGGAGCCAAAATAACTCTGATGGGGCAAAATGGGGCAGGAAAAAGCACTATTTTTGGATTAATCAAGAAAGAACTCCAACCCAAAGACGGAAAAATCTCCATCAACCAAGATGTGAGCATTGGTACCGCCCGACAAACCATCGCGCGCGAACAATTGGAACTAACCGTTGAAGATTATTTTGCTACCGCTTTTTCTCCCGTCCCGGGAAATCTCAAGAGTCGCATCAGCAAAGCATTAGACGCAGTTAATTTCGAAATCCCTCTCGACAGAAAAGTCGGCGGATTGTCCGGGGGACAACAGGCGCGCCTTCTCCTGGCCTATGCCCTAGTTCAAAATCCGGATATTTTACTCCTGGACGAACCGACTAATAATTTAGATAAGGCCGGGATAGATCACTTAATCTCTTTTTTATTGACCTATGACAAAACTGTTTTGGTTATTTCTCATGATGCCGATTTTTTAAATTGCTTTACCGAAGGCGTTATCTACCTGGATAACTTTACCCATAAAACAGAAATGTATGTCGGCGATTACTATTCGGTAGTAGAAGAAATAACACGTCGTGTTGAGCGTGAACAAAGAAAAAATGCTCAACTTGAAAAACAAATTAAAGATCGTAAAGAAAAAGTAAATTTCTTTGCCCATAAAGGCGGCAAAATGCGTAAGTTGGCTAAGAAAATGAAAGACGAAACCGAAGATCTGGAGGAAAATATGGTCGATGTTCGCCGCGAAGATAAAACCATCCGTGATTTTGAAATACCGGTCCAGGATATAACCGGCGATTTGGCAATCCTAAAGAAAATAAAATTAATTAAAAATCATGAGCCGGTTCTCTGCGATATTGACAAGATCATCCGAAAAAAGAACCGACTTTTAATCATCGGGCCGAACGGAATCGGGAAAAGCACCTTATTAAGGTCTTTGGTGTCCGGTACGCAAGAAGGTCAAAAAATTCCGGGAGAAGTTAAAGTCGGTTACTACAGCCAAGATTTCTCGACTTTGAATTTTGATGAAACAGTCTTTGAATCTCTAAAAAATGCGATGGCTGACGGATTGGACGAACAAGAAATGCGATCAATCGCCGCTGGATTCCTGATAACCGGCGATATAATGGGGCATAAAATAGGAGCTCTATCAGAGGGACAGAAAGGACTTCTATCATTTGCTCGATTAACATTAATGCGACCCGGATTATTGATTCTGGACGAACCGACAAATCATATCAACTTTCGTCATATACCGGTAATTGCCGAGGCGATAAATAATTACGAAGGAGGGATAATAATGGTCAGCCACATGTCCGAATTTGTTTCGACAATCAAGATAACCGATGAGCTGGACTTAGGAAAACTAGCATAAATAACCACTTCTGCCGAGACGGCCAAAAACCGTCTCGGCTTTTTTATTTTTAGTCCATTTTATGATATAATAGAATTAAATCTAAAAATTAATTTACAACTCTATGAAGAAAATTATTTCTTCCACAATTTTAGGAATCTTGGTGGCGTCATTCCTAGTGATATCGCCCATCCAAGCCCAAGAAAACACGACAACTGCCGTAACCGCGACAAATGCTTCGATAGAGGGACTAGAAAAAATCCCTTCTCCGGAGGAAATCAAGAATTTCAGGGTAATGAAAAAAATCGGTAATGCTCTTTATGGAATCAGAAAAACTAATACCAATCAAAAACCGACAACAACACCGGCCAATAAGCCAACAGAAAATAAATTAGAAAAGATTCCTGCCCCGGCAATGATTAAATTATATGATAAAATAAGACAAGTCGGTAATGCTCTTTGGGGAATCAGAAAACAACCCACCGCCAATTCATTAATCGTTACTGAAACGGCGTCTGAATGTGTTGCCGCCGCAATAGACACAAAAGATAAATCTTTAATAGAAAAAGCTGACACCGTCACCGCAGAACTATCCGTCGCAATCTCCGCTAGAAGTACCTGTCAGCAAACGGCAATAAAATCAACTGCCAACCAAAAAGAAAGCTTAACTGCTTGCACGGAGACATTCCGGGAAACTCATAAAAATATCCTAACTAACGCTAAGTCCGAACAGAAAAAAATTTGGGATACATATAAAGATGCTCTAAAAATTTGCACCAAGACCCTAATTAGTTCTTCGACAGATACCGCCGCTACCGAGGGAGAAATAATGATTGAAGACGGCAGCGAAACAATCATGAATACCCTAACTGACGCAAGCCAAGAATAAATAAAAATCATAATAATCTACAAAAGCTGCCTAAATAGCAGTTTTTGTTTTTTAATACATATCTTGTTTTATAGCTCATCATATGCTAAGGTCATACGAGATATTGTCTATAATAAAATCTATTTCTAGTAACGAAGGGGTGAAATTATTTCATTTATTTTGAAGGTTAAAGCATGCCACGTCTCCATAGTTCAACGGATAGAACGTGAGATTCCGGATCTCAAGATGAGGGTTCGATTCCCCCTGGAGACACAATAAAATTCTATTTTGACAAAACCAAGATGCTTTGCTATTATTTTTTACAGTTTGAATAGTGACATTATCAACAATACCTTGGAGTGGTAGCTCAGTTGGCTAGAGCGCCTGCCTGTCACGCAGGAGGTCGCGGGTTCGAGCCCCGTCCATTCCGCACGCAAAATAAAATACCCTTTTGGGTATTTTATTTTGTGATTGGATTAAAGGGGCTCGAACAGGTCAGAAGCGAGACGCGAGAGAGGGCGGGAGCCCGAAGGAGCGAACGAGCGTCGTTAAGCATCCGGGGGATGCTTAACGCTGACCCAGGACAAATGAGCTTTTCGCTTTCCGGCGAAAAGCGAGCGCGGAAGCCCCGTCCATTCCGCAATAAAAATAATCCGACCTACAAGGTCGGGTTATTTTTATTTATGGTTTTGAGCCAGGGGCTCGAACAAGCGGCGAGCGATTCTTAAATTTTTGTTATTCTAAAAGCGAAGAATAACCAAGTATATTTAAATTATGCTTGCCAAAAAGGAATGTATGGGCTATAATTTAAGCAATAAAACTAGAATATTTAGTTTTTTTATTTATGCTAATATGGAAAAAGAATTAGATCAAGAGACAATAAAAGAGATAAAAGAACAGCTTCTCGCCCAAAAGAAACGGATTTCAGACGACTTAAGCGACCTATCCAGAAAAGATGACCACGAGACCGATGATCGCTCCACCAAATTCCCGGAATACGGCGATAAACCGGATGAAAATGCCCAAGAAATAAGCGATTATTCAACTGATATAATGACCGAAAAAGTCTTGGAGAAAAGTTTGGAAGACACCGAAAAAGCTCTAGAAAGAATAGAAAAAGGTACTTATGGCACTTGCAAATACTGCGGCAATCCAATAGCTAGAAAACGGCTCTTGGCCAGACCAACTGCCAGTTCTTGTATTAGCTGCAAAACAGAGCTTCAAGAAAATGAATAAATTTATCTCCAAAATATCAATCAAGGATATAGCTATTGCGATGGTAATAGCTATATTTTTTATTGCCGACCGTTGGCTAAAAATAATAGCCCTCGAATTTGCCGAAAAAGAACCAATAAGACTAGTAAAAGGCCTTTTTTCCTTTAATTTTACTGAAAATTATTACATCGCTTTTTCCCTGCCGCTAACCGGTCCGATATTAAATATTTCTGTATTATTGATAATAATTGCCTTAATTTCATATATAATTCATCTTATTTGGCTAAAAAAAGACAAATTATTAATATACTTATTGACATTTATCTTATTTGGTGCTATAAGTAATATACTGGATCGCTTCTTTTACGGTTATGTAATTGACTATCTGGAACTAAAATATTTTACGGTTTTTAATATAGCAGATATAATGATTAGCGGAGGGGCGATAATTACCATATTATGTTATTCAAAGAAAAAAACATCAAAATAGAGGATGGTTTTGAAAAAAGACGAGAAATTTTTAATAAAATAATCGAAGACACTATTTCAGAACTTGAGAAAAATTGCCAAAGTATCGGCGAAGGAAAAACAGCGGAAGTTAAGATTATGAACGAACGAAATTCTATTTGTTTAAAAATTGTCGATAATTCAAAGATAAGGAAAAATGGCGTACACCTCAATAACGAAGTAAACGAAGAAATAGAATTTTTGGATAAATTATCAGATAAGAATTTCCTACAAACAATTGGGATAGAGAAAAAAATCGTTCCGAAACCGATGTTCTCCAAACAATCCGGAAATTACGGATTCTTATTTCTAGAAAAAATAGAAGGAATAACGATAGAAGATTTCTTAAAACAAAAATCTAATAACAAACTACCAGAAAATTTCAATTGGGAATCCTATTTTGCAAAGTTAGAAAACATAATAACTAAATTGAATTCAGCCAAATTATTCCACCGAGACCTACATGAGGGAAATATTTTTATCAACAAAGAAGGTGATCCAATAATAATAGACTTTGGAGATGCCTGCGAAACCTTTCTTTCAGACGAAGACCCGTACCATCAAGAAAAATATGACGGGAATATAATAAGCTATATTCCTGATATGCAACACGTCAAGAGAATAAAAGAAAAAATTTTAAACTTAATATAATGAAAGTATCCAAAGATTACCGGTTAGCAGTAAAAGCTGCCGCAGAAAAATTAGAAAAAGATACTAAAAAAGTATCTTTGGAAAAGCCATATGGAGGGTCTTACGTTAGTTCAGAAATAAATTTTATTTCTGAAAACAATAAGGCCATTACTATGGAGTTCCGAGAAATCGGGATTGATAGGGATGGTAAATTCCTCTTGGTCTTGGATAATATATTAGGGTAAAAAATAAGGGCCTGGCAACAACCAAGCCCTTTTTTAATCCTTCTAATAGACCTTAATTCTACGTCTTTCTTTGACGCCGGTTTCAATCTTAATAACCCTTATTCCCTTTGGCCAAATTTCCTTAACTTTTTCCGCCCATTCTATAACGGTGACAGTGGCTGCAGAATCAAAAAATTCTCTAATGCCCAGGGCTTCTAAATCTCTTCCGGATTCCAGCCGATAAGCATCAATGTGGCACAAGGTCTTTATCTTTTTTCCCAGATTTTTATTCGCAGTAACTCTATAAACTTTTAAAATATTAAAGGTGGGGCTATTAACTCTACCGGCTACACCCAGTCCTGCAGCAATCCCCTGTGTTAATTTAGTCTTTCCGGCGCCAAGATTTCCACACAAAGCAAAAACTTCTCCGCCGCAACAATTGCGACCGAGTTCCATTCCTAAAGAAAAAGTTTCCTTTTCATTCTCAATCTTGATAATCTTCATATCTTCAGTCTAAAAGGTTTCCCTAAAAATCTCAAGTTTTAGAGAACCTCGAATCCTTTTGCCTTCGGCAAAATAAAAACAACTCACAAAAGTGAGTTGTTTTTATTTGTGGGCGCACAAGGATTCGAACCCTGGACCCCTTCGGTGTAAACGAAGTGCTCTAACCAGCTGAGCTATGCGCCCGATAATTGATTGGCCTCAAACAAGTGGGCGAAAGAGGACTTGAACCTCCACGGCCTTGCGGCCACAAGCCCCTCAAGCTTGCGTGTCTACCAATTCCACCATCCGCCCTAAATATATCTCTAAAAAGCCGCCATTTCTGACGGCTATTTATTACTTAATAATCTTTTCTTTTAATTTTTTCTTATACTTATCGCGGAGATAATAAAGCTTAGCGCGTCTAACCTGCGCCTGCTTTTTAATTTCAATCTTAGTAATCGTCGGAAGATTAAGCGGAAAAATTTTCTCAACGCCAATACCCTCGGAAACTTTACGAACGGTAATTGTCGCGCCAGTTTCTTTATTGTGCTTATGCGCAATAATCATTCCTTCAAAATATTGAATTCTTTCCTTTTCCTCCCCCTTTGAATTCAATTCCTTGATTTTCTGGTGAACCCTGATAGTCATCCCGGGTTTCAATTCTAATTTAGTCTCAACCATATAATTTTTAAACGAGATTATTAAATCTCGTTCTTAAAAGCTTATTTATTTTGAATCAAATCTTGTCTAATATTATAATTAATTTTTCTTATTGTCAAGATTATTTTTCACCTGTTCATAAACAGACTGAAAAACCTCCTCTGGTGTCAAATTGGTCGTATCAAGGTAAAAATCGTAGTTTTTAGGATCATAAGCATTAATTCCGTAATATTTGCGATAACGAGTGTTGTCGCTGGCGATTCGTCTTTCATTGCTATCTAAAACATCTTGCCAGCTCTTAAGATCGCTCGCTTCATTACGATCATTTTTACGTTGCAAACTACTAAAGATTCTCTTTGCTCCCGCCTCCTTATCAACGTCAAGATAAATCTTTAAAGAATGGGGGATAAAATACCAACAAGTTCTCCCCTCAATAATAAAATTATCATTATTACGTCCTAAACTCTCGACATATTCATCAATTTCTTTATCAGTGGCCGGATCTTCTTCCCCGAGTTTATTATATTCTTCCAGAGTCATCCCTCTTTTCTTTGCCTCTTCTCGTCGTAATCCCCCCATATAATAACGTGACCAAGCCAATTTATCGGCTAACATCTGGGCAATTGTGCTTTTCCCGGAACCGGGAGCTCCGCTAAAAGAAATAATCATATTATTAGTTGTCATTTTAGTTTTTATCCTCTATTATATTATTATATAGGAAAAATTTTAATTCAAACAGAGCTGTTTATGTATTTAGAAAGACTAGAAATTCAGGGCTTTAAATCATTCGCCAATAAAAATAAATTAATATTCTCTGGACTACTAACAGACCAAAAGCGCGGTCTAACAGCAATTGTCGGACCTAATGGGTCTGGAAAATCCAATGTCGCGGACTCTATCCGTTGGGCTTTGGGTGAACAAAGTCTCAAAACTATTCGCGGTAAAAAAAGCGAAGATGTTATTTTTTCCGGCTCGGATAAAAAAGGTCAACTCGGCATGGCCGAGGTTTCTTTGTGCTTGAACAACTCCGAGGCCGCAAAAAATAAAGCGGCAAGCCCCGAAAAAATAGAAAAGGAAAGCGATCTTGATCAAATGATTCTTAGCTGTCCGGAGATTATCATCACCAGACGAATATATCGCAACGGAGAAAGTGAATATCTTTTAAATAACCACCGGGTAAGATTGTCTGATATTCAAATGCTTTTGGCAAAAGCCAATTTCGGACAAAAAACCTACAGCGTTATCGGCCAAGGAATGGTAGAAAATTTTTTAAATACTTCAGCGGCGGAAAGAAAAGATTTTTTTGATGAAGCGACCGGAGTAAAACAATTCCAAATTAAACGCGATAGCGCTTTAAACAAATTAGAATCAAGCTATGACAATCTCCAGCAAGTAGAAATGTTGCTGACTGAAATCAAGCCGAGATTAAAAAGTCTTACTCGCCAAGTAGAAAAACTAAAAAAACGAGACGAAATATCAGCTTCTTTGCGAGCCGTTCAGCTCGACTATTATGGCTATCTTTGGCAGGACATAAATCAAAAATTAGATAAAGCCAACAACAGTTTTTTGAATTTAGAAAAAACTAAAATTGAACAAGAAAGACAGTTAGAAAAATTAAATAATGATTTGAATAAAATTCGTAGCACCAATAATTTTCAAGAAATAAATGAACTGCAACCTCGTTTGAAAGAATTGGAAAATCAAAGAAACCAATTGCAAAAACAATTATCGAAACTGCAAGCTGAGCTGGAAATCCAATTGGAATCCCAGGGACAATTTGATGTTTCCTGGCTTAACAACAAACAAGAGGAACTTGTTGCCGAACTAAAAAATATTTCAGCAGAAATAATTTCAATAAATAACCATGAATTGGCTCAAGAGGAATCAATGTTTCAATCGGAAATAATCTCGATTGATCAAGAAATAAAAAAAATAAATGAAGTTCGACGAAAAATCGAGAATTTAGAATCAGAAAAATCTGTTTACGCCAAGCAAATTTCTAAATTGGAGGCAATTCTGGAAGCCAATCTGGAAATCCAGGGTCAATTTGATGTTTCATGGTTGAATAATAAGAACGAAGAATTGACATCGAGCTTAATTGCCCTAAAAAATGAAATCGCCAATCTTAAATCTGAAAGCGGCCGAGAAAAAGAAAAAAAACAAGAAGAAAAATTAGGATTAATTCAGAACGATCTTCGAAAATTAAATGAAAAGCTTGAATCTCTCAATAAAGAATTAAAAAAATCGGGAGAAAACAAAGACCAAAACGAAGCCATCGGCAAATTAGTTGATGAATTCTTGGAAAAATTAGAATCAATCGAAAAGAAAACCGATTTAGAAGAAATAAAAAAATTGATTACGGAAGCTAAAAATGATTTTCAGAAAAAAATCTCAACCCTTATCAGCGGCCTAGATGATGAAAAATTAAATCAAATAAAAGAGTTGCAAACCAAAATAATTTCTCTTACCGAAGAAAAACAAATTATTCAAGAATCCCTCGGCGAAGAGCGTTTGAGGTTATCAATGGTAAACGAACGCTTGCGCCTGTTGGAAGAAAAGGAATTATCTCTAAACAAAGAAATAAATGATATTAAAGCAAAACTTGAAAAAGCGCAAATAAAATTTGACGCTGCTTCGATTGAATCGGACAAACGAGAACTAAATAAAAAAATAGAACTCCTAGAAAAAGAACAAGCGAATCTCAAAGCCGAATCAGATTCAAGTGCCTGGATAGAAAAAAAACAACTTCTAAACGAAAAAATCAATAACTGCCGTTTGAAGGCTTCCGCCTTGGCAGAACGAGCGCGCTTGCTGCAAGCGAAAAAGACACAAATTGAACGGGAAATTGAAGACATTAGAGCTAAAATTACAAAATGCCAAAATAAATTTGATGCTGGAGCCATTGAATCGGAAAAACAAAAAATTTCAGAAAAATTAGAAATGGTAAATAATGAAATAAATTCCTTGGAAGCCAAATTGGCAGAATTCAACGTCGCTCAAGAAAAAGAAAAATCTCAAATGTTCGAGTATCAAAAATCAATCCAATCCCTTCAACAAGAAATAAACTCCACACTTTCTATTCTTAATGATTTAAAAATAGAATCGGCTCGTCAAGAAACAAAATTGGAAGATTTAGAGTCCAATATCCGAAATGACGAACTGAATATCGGAGAAATTAAGGAACATCAGGTAAGCTCTGAAGAAATAACTCTGGATCGTTGGCAAAAAAATATCAACGACAGCAAAACGCAGTTAGAACAAATTGGCGGCATAGACCCGGAGACTGAAAAAGAGTTTGAAGAAACAAAAAAGCGTTATGATTTTTTAACCGATCAAACGAATGATCTAAATAAAGCCATTGAATCATTGGAAGATATAATCTATGAACTTGATGACAATATTAAAAGCCGTTTTGATAAAGAATTTAAAGTAATTTCCGAAAAATTTAATGAATATTTCAAGATTCTATTTAATGGCGGCTCGGCTAAAATTTCTAAAGTAATGGTTGAAGACGCGGAAAAAGAAGAAAATAAAAATAATCCAACAAATAGCCCCGCTAATTCTTCCGACAATCTATCGACCGGATTAACCGCGGCAGAAATGACAATCAAAGCAGAGGGTGATGAACGAATTAAAAAAATAAAATTTCTTAAAAAGAACAACGCCGTTGGCTTAGCCGGCATAGAAATCCAGGCAATACCGCCGGGCAAAAAAATTCAAGCAGTATCAATGCTTTCCGGAGGAGAACGCGCCTTAACCGCGATTGCCCTAATCAGCGCTATTATCAGCGCCAACCCCTCTCCTTTTGTAGTTTTGGATGAAGCTGACGCCGCTCTAGACGAAGCTAATTCGGAACGACTAGCAAAAATATTAGATGATTTATCCAACAAAACTCAATTTATAGTCATCACCCATAACCGCGCCTCGATGCGTCGCGCCAGTATTTTATATGGAGTGACAATGGAATCTGACGGCGTGAGTAAATTACTTAGTGTAAAATTAGACGACATAAAAAAATAAAAAAATTTTTTATAAATATTTTAAATTTTATTTAAAGGTTATTAGATATAATAAAACTGCTTTTAACAAGCAGTTTTATTATTTTCAATAACTTTATGCTCGCCAAACTATTTACTGCTGCTCTTACCGGGCTAGATGCTTCTATCGTTGCCGTTGAGGCCGATTCCGGCGGCGGTGATTTCGGACAAATAACTATTGTCGGTTTGCCTGATGCCGCGATATCCGAAGCGAAAGAAAGAGTAAGAAGTGCCCTACGCAATTGCGGATTGCCTTTTCCGAGGAGAAAAATAACCGTCAATCTTGCTCCGGCAGATTTAAAAAAACACGGCCCCGCCTATGATTTGCCGATTGCTATAAGTATTCTGGCAATTAAAAATAAAATAGAGTTTGATTTTTCTCAATGTCTAATAATCGGAGAATTATCTTTAGCCGGAGAAGTGCGAGCAATCACCGGCGCCTTGCCGATAGCAATTTCTGCCAAACAAAAAGGAATAAAAAATTTATTTTTACCGGAACAAAACGGAATCGAGGCCAACATGATCAAAGGGGTTAATGTCTTCCCGGTTAAACATATTGCTGAATTAATAAAACACCTCCAAGGGAAAAAATTAATTGCTCCTCTCGCAAGTCAAGCTAATTTTAAAGAAACAAAAAACGATAACGATAATTTTGACTTAATTAATATTATCGGGCAAGAAAAAGCCAAACGCGCCTTGGAAATTACGGCAGCGGGCGGCCATAATTTGCTGTTTTTCGGGCCTCCCGGTTCCGGAAAAACTCTTTTAGCCAAGACGATCCCGAGCATCCTGCCAAAGCTAAGCTGGGAAGAAAAATTAGAAATAACCAAAATTTATAGTGCCGCCGGTAAACTAAAAAACGGCGATTATTTAATAAATTCTCGTCCCTTCCGCTCGCCGCATCATAGTTCTTCAGGAGTTTCTTTGGTTGGAGGAGGGGCGATGCCACAACCAGGAGAAATATCATTGGCTCATCGCGGAGTTTTGTTCTTAGATGAATTCCCGGAATTTTCTCGTTCCGTGTTAGAAAATCTGCGCCAACCGCTTGAAGAAGGAATTATAAACATTTCCCGCGCCGCCGCATCCTTAAAATTTCCGGCCAAATTCATGCTTATAGCAGCCATGAATCCTTGCCCCTGTGGCTATTACGGCGATGCTAGACATGTGTGTCGCTGCAGCCCCAAGCAAATACACCGCTATCGTCAAAAATTATCAGGGCCAATAATAGACCGGATAGACCTACATGTCGAAGTGCCCCGAATTGCCCTTAATAATATAGCCCGATTAAATCCCGGGGATAATTCTCAAAAAGTCCGAAAAAGAATTGAATTTGCTAGAAAAATCCAAGCTAAACGCTTTAAAAATTATTCTTTCTTGACGAACGCGGAAATGACAAAACAAGCTATTGACCGCTTCTGTCCTTTGAAACCATCGATTAGCGAATTTTTAAATGAAGCCGCCGAAAAACTTAACTTGTCAGCTCGATCATATTACAGAATTTTAAAATTATCCCGAACTATTGCCGACTTGGAAAATAAAAAAGAAATATTGATTGAACATCTGGCGGAAGCACTGCAATATCGGCCAAAAATATAATTTTAAAATTACCAAAATGGTTATGACGGCCTCCTTTGAACAATCTACCTGATTTTGCTATAATAAAAATAGGACTAAAAATAAAATTATGTTCAAAAAAGTAACGATTCTATCTTTATTAACGGTTTTTTTATTAACTTCCGGTTTTGGTTGTAAAACTGCAGATAAAGAAACAAAAGAGGCGATGAATCCAATAACCATTTCCTATTGGCGAGTCTTTGACGACGTAGATGCCTTCCAGGAAATAATCAACAAATATAAATCACTTCACCCCTACATCACTATTGAATACCGCAAACTTCGCTATGAAGAATATGAAACCGAACTGCTAAATGCCTTGGCAGAAGACCGCGGACCGGATGTTTTTTCAATACACAATACCTGGCTAAAAAAATATCAAGCAAAATTAGCTCCTTTACCGGAAACGATAACCATGGCCTATCCGGTAGTTAAAGGGACCGTAAAAAAAGAAGTTGTTTCAGAATTAAAAACAACAAACAGCATAACAACAAAGGAAATAAGAGATAATTTTGTCGATGTTGTCGGTAAAGATGTTATCCTGGATGATGGCAAAGTTTATGGGCTGCCCCTTTCAGTAGATACTCTGGCCATGTTCTACAACAAAGATTTATTTAATAATGCCGGAATCAGCCAAATACCCCAATATTGGAACAAAGAATTTTTACAAGACGTAAATAAATTAACTCGACAAGATGTTAAAAAAGGGATAATCCAAGCCGGCGTTTCTTTGGGGGGGGCTGATAACATTAATCGTTTTAGTGATATTTTGACTGTTCTTATGATGCAAAACGGAGCAACGATAATCAATGATGAGGGAGTTGTGTCTTTTCATATAACCCCCGAGCAAAACGATGGAACAAGATATAATCCTGGATTAGAAGCTCTTCGTTTTTATACTGATTTCGGAAACCCGGTAAAAGAATCCTATTCTTGGAATGAGGGTCTTCCTAATTCACTGGACATGTTTATCAGCGGAAATCTCGGAATAATGTTCGGCTATTCCTATGATTTACCGACAATTAAAGCCCAGGCGCCAAAATTAAATTTTTCTATCGCTAAATTACCACAAATCGAGGGTGTCCCTCCAACTAACGTCAATTTCGCTAACTATTGGGTAGAGGTGGTGTCCAAAAAAAGCAAACATCAAAACGAAGCATGGGATTTTGTCCAATTCATCGCCCGAGAAGAACAAGCAAAAAACTATCTAGAAAAAACTAAAAAACCGACCGCGCTTCGATCCCTGATTGCTTCCCAAAAAAAAGATGAAGAAATTGGTGTTTTTGTCGATCAAGTATTGACCGCAAAAAGCTGGTATCGCGGTAAAAATGCTCAAGCAGGCGAAGATGCCATCAAAGAAATGATTGAAAATGTTTTAAATAATCCTACTGGAAAACTACAAGACATTATTAATACCGCCGCCGCCAAAATACAGCAAACCATAAAATAAATAAATCCGCATTTTTATGTTTAAAAAAACTATTTTAATAGCCACTCTGCTAGTTGTCTTTTTTTCCGGCTTATCGATAGCCAACGGTGCAGGCCTAATACCAGAAGCTAGCGGCGTACCCTGTGCGGCAGGAAGCGCTACGGATTGCGGCAATTATACAATCGACGATTTTGTTTTGCTGGCAATCAATATTTCTCAATGGGTTTTAGGAATAGTCGGCACCCTTTCTTTAATAATGTTTATTTATGGGGGATTTATATTTTTAATTTCAGCTGGATCTAGCGAATCAATCAGCAAAGCAAAAAAAATAATAATCGCAGCCGTCATCGGCTTAATAATAGTATTTTCCAGCTATATGGCGATTAAATTCGTTTTAAAATCAATTGGGATTGACTGGAATGGGAGAAAATTAATTTTAACCCAAACCGGAATAAAATGAACCAATTTATACCTAAAAAATTAGCCCTTGAAGAAACCCTCGGCGAAAAACTCCGCCAAGCAAGGCATTACCAAAATCTAAAAATTGAAAATATTGCCAAAAAATTAAATATTCGAACGGAATACTTGATTGCCCTGGAAGAAGAGCGTTTCGAAAATCTTCCATCCGGCCTATACGGGAAAAATTTTCTGAAAGAATATGCTTCTTTCTTAAAACTAAATCCAAATGAATTCACCGAATATTGGGAAAAGCAACCCACAAACGACAAGGAAAACCCCTTTTCTCAGAAAATCGTAAAAAAAACCAAATTTATTATATTTCCCAAGATTATCAGAAATGTCATTCTTTTTGGAGCCGTCCTAATCTGTTTTTTGTATCTTCTATTTTATTTTAAAAATATCGTTTCCCCTCCTTTGTTAATTATAGAAAGCCCGGAAAAAAATATTTTAACAAGTGAAAATTCTATCGTAATCATCGGAAAAACAGAACCGGAGGCGGAAATAAAAATAAATGGCATTGCTGTCTTAAATAATAATAACGGTCAATTCTCCCAAGAAATAAATTTGCGGAAAGGAATAAATAATATCACGATTACAGCTAAAAAAAAATATAGTCGAGAAAAAATAATTACCAGACAAATATTATTAAAATAAAAATATGCCGGAAATAAAAAAAACGGCCCTATTTAACATTCAAATGATTTTGGATAAATTAGGGGTAAACGAAAAACAACAAACAGCAGAACTCGGTTGTGGTAATTTCGGTTTTTTTGTTTTTCCGTTAGCCCGCTTAGTGGGCAAACAGGGGAGGGTTTATGCGGTTGATATTTTAAAAACGACTCTGGAGGAAATTAAAAAAGAAGCAACAAAGGAAAATCTGCCTCAAATTATAACCGTTTGGAGCAATTTAGAAATGTTCAAGGCCACTAAAATTGAAACGAATAGTCTCGACAACGCTTTACTGGTAAATGTGCTCAATCAATCGGAAAAAAGGGCGGAAATATTAAGAGAAAGTGTCCGCCTCTTGAAAAGAGGGGGAAAATTGCTTATTGTAGAATGGAAGAATTCTGATTCGCCCCTTGGACCATCGCCGGAAAAAAGAGTAAAGCTCGATTCTCTAAAAAATGCCTCTTTCAAACTTGGCCTGGATATTTCTAATGAATTTGAAGCCGGACCCTATCACTATGGATTAATCTTAACTAAATTATAATCTAAAGGACTTATGAAAAATTTGCTTACTCTGAACTATTGGTTCAATCTATTACCGGAGGGACTTACTCCTTCGGCGCAAAAACTATTCATCGGATTTATTATTCTATTAATAATAACATCATTATTGATCGCTATTTTTAAAGGAAAGACCGGACTATACCGAGGATTTTTTAAACGCCTTTACGGGTTCTGCTTATCGAACGCTATTATTGGTATGATCCTTCTTTTTTTTAATTACGAGATAGTCCCTTTTTTATCGGCTAGATTTTGGCTAGGGATATGGGCGATTTCGATGATTATCTGGTTAATTTCTATTTTAAAAGGGCTAAAAAAAATTCCGATAATCAAAAAGGAATACGCTGAAAAAGAAGAATTAAAAAAATACATTCCCTAAAAATAAAAATTCTCTATTCAAAAGCCCCTTATTCAAGGGGCTTTTAAAAATATGACACGAAGCAAATCACTTGGCAATTCCGGCGAAAAAGCGGCCGAAGAATATCTTAAAAAAAATAATTACCAAATAATTGCTCATAATTATAAATCAGGATATCAAGAAATAGACTTAATTGCTCATAAGAATAAGCAATTAATTTTTATCGAAGTTAAAACGAGAATAAAAACCAAGGAAAGTGTTTTAGAAAATCCGATTTCCAAACGGCAACTATCCAATATAAAAAAAGCAATGATTGCCTATTGCCTAAAAACTCGCATC
>Ga0265294_10005446_pt1 | contig 15528 bp, 14 predicted proteins | sample MunlanPumphouse3_FD_192504 | JGI IMG/M metagenome (GOLD analysis project Ga0265294, IMG submission 192504) | Groundwater microbial communities from a municipal landfill in Southern Ontario, Canada - Pumphouse #3 | ecosystem: Environmental > Aquatic > Deep subsurface > Groundwater | place...
ACAGGGTGGTACCGATGCGGTTCGTTACTTTGTCTCCGGCTCCTTTATGGGGCAGGACGGTACCATCATCGGTACCGAATTCAACCGTTATTCCTTTCGTGTCAACCTCGACTCGCAGCTGAAGAACTATCTTACCTATTCAGGGAAAAGAAAGCTGCACGACTATACGGTGATGCTGGGTCAGGAGATGTGGGAGTCCGACTATGAATACCAGAGTGTGACCGCCTCTTCGCTGCCTTCGAACGACATCAAGAACCCCAGCCTCGGTACCGATCCGCTGATCACCTCCGGCTTCGGGAGTTCTGCCATGGCCTCTTTCTTTGGTCGTGCTTCCTACAACTATGACAACCGCTATATGGGTACCTATACCTACCGCCGCGACGGTTCCTCCAATTTCGGCCCCAAGAATCGCTGGGCCGGGTTCCATTCCTTCGCCGCCTCCTGGCGCTTTACCAAGGAAGCGTTCTTTAAACCACTCTCGGAAGTGGTGAACAACGGAAAGCTGCGCATCGGATGGGGACAGACCGGTAACGCGAACATTGGCGGATACCGCTGGGGGGCTGCCATTGCACGCATGCCTTCGGGACTCGGGCTCGGTTATCGCCAGTCGAATATCGCCAACCCTTATATCAAGTGGGAGACACAGGAGCAATTGAACCTGGGTCTCGATCTTAACTTCTTCAACAACCGGATCGGCCTGGTGGTGGATGCTTACGATAAAACCTCGAAAGATATGCTGATGCCGCTGCAGCTCCCTTCCTATATGGGGACCCGCGGCAACGTTTCCTCGGCGCTGGCAGCACCTTTCGGAAATTATGGCACCATCAACAACAAGGGGATCGAATGCACGCTTAACACCCGGAACCTCACTGGTGCCTTCAGTTGGCACACCGAGTTCCAGATCTCCTTCAACCAAAACAAGCTGGTGGCCCTTGATGGCACCGACGCAGTTCATATTGAAGGATACGGACAGTGGAGCGACGTCGTCTCCATCAGCAATGTAGGAGAATCACTCTACAACTTCTATGGATATAAGGTGGTTGGCGTTTATCAAGATCTGGAAGATCTGCAGAACTCACCCAAGCCGGAGAAGTATCCCACCGACGGTGTTTTCAACCGCTACAACACCACTTGGGCGGGCGACCTCAAGTTTGCAGACCTGAGCGGTCCGGAAGGTAAGCCCGACGGGGTGATCGACAGCTACGATCGCACCAATATCGGCTCGCCGCTGCCCAAATTAACCTTCGGGATGACCAACAGCTTCAGCTATAAGAATTTTGATATGTCGGTCTTCTTCAGCGGTACCTACGGCAATAAGGTGTACAACTACACCTCTATCAATCTCTCCAGTATGAAGAGTGCCTGGGACAACCAGCTTAGGGTGGTTACCGATCGCGCCAACCTGACGGCGATCGACCCGGGAAAGAGCTATCCCGCTACCGTCAATGGTGTGACAGTATATGAGTGGAAAGAAGATATCACCAATGTACGGGTAACCAACCCCGATACACGGATTCCGAGAGCGATTGCCAACGACCCGAACGACAACGACCGCATCAGCGACCGCTACATAGAGGATGGTTCCTATCTCCGCATCCGAAACATCACGCTGGGGTATACCCTTCCCGCATCGGTGTCAAGTAAGTGGATGATCGAGAATATCCGGGTCTATGCCAACATAGTGTCATTGTTGGCATCATGCTACTCCTGCCGGCCGGCTGTGAGGATTTTCTCAACCGGCCTACGGAGGACAACTATACCGTGGATAGCTTCTATAAGACCGATCAGCAGTGCTTTCAGGCGGTCAACCCAGTCTACAACTCCCCCTGGTACAACTTCCAGAGAGGTTTCTTCAAGGTGGGAGAGGTGCTCTCGGGTAACTATTACTGGGGATCGTCACCCTATCTCACCTTCACCATCAACCCCACCGATGCGGACCTGGTGAACATGTCGGCCTCCCTCTGGTCGGTGAATGCGTATTGCAACGGCATCATCGAGAACCTGGACATGAAGGCCGGTTCCGATGTGAGCGAATTTGCAAAGCACACCGTGAAGGGTGAAGCGCTGGTATGGAAAGCGATGGCCTACTTCTACCTGGTGCGCACCTTCGGGGCGGTTATGCCGGTCCCTCGGTCGACCTGCAGGATGCTTTCGGCGAGAACGCCCTGAGCCTCACCCGCAACAATGTGGATGCCCGCCGTAAAGCCACCATGATGATGTATGGTGACACCTATGATTACTTCTGGGTGGACAAGGGTGGTTTTGATTATACGCAGTTTGCGATTGTAGACATGGAATATCAGAGCCCTGTGGGCGCCAACGAGGTGAAGCACCTGGTGGGTAACGACAACGATCATCAGATCGGTATCGGTCACGCCATGGCACGTATGGCCACCAGCCTGAGCACCCATCTGCTGCGCCTCTCCGATGTATACTTGATCTATGCCGAAGCGGTGCTGGGGAACAGCACCGCTACCTCCGATGCAAAAGCGCTCAAGGCATTCAACGATGTAAGAGAGCGCTCCGTGCAGGGTTACGAACCAAAAACCTCCGTTACCTGGCAGGATATCTGGAAGGAACGAAGGTTGGAGCTGGCTTGTGAGGGCGACCGTTGGTACGATTACGTACGTTGGCATTACTATGAACCGGCCAAGGCGATTGCCGAGATTAAGGCACAGCGAAGAAACCAGTACTTTGGACTGGGAAAGTACTACAGGACCGGGGTCCTGAATCCGGAGGATACCTATTACTACACCGGCGCAGCGGCACCCAATGTAACCGATGCCCACTTCCAGCTGCCTTTCCCGGATACCGACCTGACCATGAACCCTAATCTGCTGAAGGATCCGGTGGAGTTTGATCACCGACAACAACCTATTTGTGACCATACCCAAGGAGATCCCTTCGGTAGTGACCGACAAGATCTATATGATTACCAAGAGCGATGACACCATCACCTACGATTTCGGGGTACAGGTACCCGCTCCGGTGGTGTCGCGCATCTCGTGTGAATATGCACACGACGGGGATAGGGCGGTGCTCTACGGTGATTATTTTATTGATGATCGCAATGTGCCGCTCACCATCACCATGGCGGGCAACGTGCCGGTCAGCGAGATCATCTGCATCGAGAAGACGAAGGTCTCTTTCCGTATACCCCAAGGTTCACAGAGGGGGTATCTCAACGTGAAATCAATCTACGGCACCGGCCGCTCCAAGTTTCAGTTCAGGGACGACCGCGGTATGATCCTCCTCTTTTTTGGTCTGAGGAGCAACGACCTCGCTTTGATCTTTGTGCTGCAGGTGCTGATCAGCATCTGTGCCGGCAGCATCTTTCCCCTGCTCTGGTCAATGTACGCTGACTGTGCTGACCTGCAGCAGCGGCTCTCGCCACATTTCATTCACGGCGCATTTTCCTGAACCGGGAAGGGGTGATTCCCTCTTTTCGGGTGAAGACCCGGTAGAAGGTGCTGTTGTTGGTAAAACCTGACTGCAGGGCAATCTCATCGATGGGGAGCGGATCGTCTGACGATGCGGCCAGCAGCTTCTTTGCATGTTCAATCCGGTAATCGTTCACATAGTCGCAGAAGTTGAGGTTTTGTCGGTTGTGGATCAGCCGAGAGACATATGTTCGGTTGCTTCCCAGCAGTTGGGCCAGCTCGTTTAACCGCAGCTCCGGGTTGAGATAAAGCTTCTCCTCCTGCATCAGTCGTTCCATCCTGGTATGCAGCTGATCATACTCCCTGCCGCTCCATCCTTTCTGTTCGCCGGCTCCCTCCTGATTGCCCCAACTGCTCCCTGCATTCTCCTCTTCGGTCAGCTCGCGGATGGTGAAGGGCTGTCGGTACCCAGCATAGCTGACGCCAAAGAGGGCGACGGAATGTGCGATGGAGGGGATGGCGAGGAGATAGGAATGCACCGTAAAGAAATCCTTCCCAATCTGGTTGGAAGCCAGCGAGATGGCAGAGGTGACCACCAGGAAAAGCAGCAACAGGCGCAGGCTTCTCAGCTCCTTATGCTGCACGTTGGAGTAGTAGGCACACACCTTCTCATTGAACCGGTTGATCATCCGGATTCCGAAGTACACTGTCAGCAGCACCTCCGCTACAAAAATATACCTGAAAAGATGGATGCGCAGGATCTGCAGCCTCACTGGCAACGGGTAGCTGCGATGCATGTCGCGGTTGTGATAGAGGATCTCCTGCACAAAGAGATCACACTCTTCGGGAGTCATCACCAGATAGAGGATGGCTGAGAAAAGGGAAAGCATGACAGCCGGCAGGAGGATCCATCCCCATCGCCGGTTGACCCTGGTATCGACGGTAAGCAGACGCAGATAATAGTAGTAAAGTGGGTATACTGAGAGCGAGGTGAAGACCCATACACTGTCCAGAATTTTGTATACCCCGTAGTTGTGGTTGAAATAGAACCAGTGCGCAATATAGTTAACCAGCGCTACGGAAAGAAATAGCGTCAGGAAACGCTGTGCCCTCTCCTGCCTGCCGTCCAGCAGGAACAGTAATAACCAAAAAAGCAGCACAAAAACGGGCAGCAAGGTGAAAATAAAATAGCTCGTAGCCGGTGGTTCGTCCATATTTTGTAAAAATAGGAATTTTTTCACAAAGAACGCATCATTTATATACCTTTTAAGAATTCAAATTGATGATTTGAGAAGGATCATTTGTCCCTTCAACCTACCTTTATCTCCGGAACAATTTGCTTTGAACAAAATAGCAGAAGATGGAAAAAGAAGAAAGAAAAAGGCAGACGGAAGAGATCTATCTCGCTCCCGATTTTGAGGTGGTTGAGATTGAGTTTGAACAGCACATCCTGCAGGGCGGCAGCGGCGAAGCACCTGATTACTATGGGGAAGATTATTAAGGACGACGGAGGCCCCTCAAACAGCAATAGAAACTGACTCGCAGCATAAAAATTTTACCGGTGATGAAGATAAAAGAGGAATACAGTATCCGGAAGGTAGGTGATGAGGAGGTGCTGATATCTCATCAAAGCGAGGGTACCGACTTCTCCCGCGTGATGGTGCTGAACGCTTCAGCCGCCTGCCTGATCCGGGAGACGGAGCATCGACCGTTCGATGCGAAACAGTGGGCCGAGAGTCTGGTGGTTCACTACGGCATCGATAGGGAGCGGGCTGAGGCCGATGCGGAGCAGGTGATCGCTAAACTGAGAAGGGAGCAGGTGATCGAATGAAAAAGCACGAAACCCTTTATTTACAACTGCTGAAAGCATCCCTTCTGCAACAACCGCTGCAGGAGCAGCTTTTCACCGGTATGGAAGCATCCCTCTGGGAGCAGGTGTGTGATCTCTCCGACCGGCAGCGCACCAGTGCCATGGTGGCTGACAGGATCCTCTCCCTTCCGGAGCCGCTGCAGCCGCCTCGTGCCCTCCGGTTGAAACTGTTGCTGCAGCGGGAACAGATTGAAAGGAGAAACGAACGGCTGAACCGGGTACTCACGGAGATTACTGCCCACTACAACGGTCTGGATTGTCCCACTCTTCTGTTGAAAGGACAGGGGGCCGCGCTCAATTATCCCGAACCCTTGCACCGCACACCGGGCGACATCGATCTTTTCTTCTACCGGAAAGGAGACTATGAAAAGGCAAACCGCTGGGTGAGAGAGCTGAATGTACGCTGCGAACAGGAGTCGGTGAAGCACCTCGGCTTTGACTGGCAGGGGGTACATATCGAGAACCACCGGGTGATGGTTACTTTCGAACGGCCGAAGTATGACCGCCGCTACCGGGAAGAGGAGGAGCGGGTGATGGCTGCCGGCGGGTGGGAGAAGGCGCTGATTGGCGGGGGTGAGCTGCAGTTGCTGACTCCTACTTTCAATGCCTGTTTCCTTTTTATTCACCTTTTTCATCATTTTATCCATGCGGGGGTGAGTACCCGTCAGCTGAGCGACTGGATCCTGCTGCTTGTGCACAGACAGCAGGATATTGATCGCCGGGAGGCGGAGCGGCTTTTCGACCGGTTTGCTCTGCGCCGTCCCGCCGCGCTCTTTGCGGCGACCGCCGTACGGCACCTGGGAATCCCGCCCGATATCTTCCCCATCCCGCCGGCAGGAAATGCTTCCTATATCGACCGGATCATGGAAGACCTCCTCCAGGGTGGTCACTTCGGTAAACATCGTCCCGGGCAGGAACGGCCGCCCGGCGTATGGAGCGGGCGCTGGCACTCGTTCCGGTGCACCCTGCATCGTTCGATGGCCATGGTCCCTCTCTCTCCCGCCCACCTGCCGCTGCTCCCGATCCATAAGGTACTTACCCGCCTGAAGCTGACGCTCTGCCACTTCCACGGATGATCTGACGCAATTGTTTCAAATGGCATACATTCCATTCACATTCCTAAAATACTGAACCAAATGATCATGAACCAAAGAATATCTATCATGAGAGTTATCTATTTCATTGTTACCGTTTCGCTGTGGTGCTGGATGACTGCTTGCAGCAACGGGGAGATTATTGAAAATGAACTGACAGAAACAGTTCCGCCACGTACCCTCAGGCTGAAAGCATCGATGCCGGATGAAGGAACCAAAGACGGTTCCGTCACTACGCGCGTACTTCTTTCTGAGGCAGAGGAAGGAAATATCACCGTTCAATGGAAAGAGGGGGATCAGATTAACCTCTGCTTTGTCAGCGAAGGCGGCAGTACCGTGAGGACGGTATTGGGTGTACCGGTAACCCATATTTCACCTAACGGGAAAAGTGCCGATTTTGAGATTACAATCCCGGCAGAGATCACCGGAACATTCAACCTCTACGGGGTCTATGGCGCTTCGTTTTCACCGGTAAACAGCAGCACGCTGCTCTTGCCGGGACCGCATGCCGGGACGGCTTTGAGTAACAACGAAGCGGTCAGCGTGATGCGGTTCGCTGCAGAGAACCTGACAGAGGCATCCTCCCCGCAGGTTTCCTTCAGCCATCTGGGTTCCATCTTTGCCGTTTGGATCTACAACGATACCGCTTCTCCTGTAAACGTGGGCCAGTTGACGCTTTCAAGCGCCGGAAAGGGCTATAACTGGTTGCGGAACAGCTCCGGTCAGGCCACGTTCAATATTGCCGCCAACAGCTTTATCAATGCCTATGCCGGTACTGAGTTAGTCTATTCACCCCCTTCCGGGAGCACTATCGCTGCGGGTGGTTCGCTCAAGCTCTATCGCTGGGTGGTGCCGGGCAATGAGATTGACCCTTCGGATACATCTCAATTGATGGATATCAAGGATATCAATGGTTCGACATTTACCGAAACAATTTTTGCCAGGGCCTTGCAAACAGGGAAGTACTACCGACTCAAAATGGTGTATGACGGCAGCCGGTTCAGATACATCAAGATCCCGACGGACAGTAACCTGGTCGGATACTGGCCGTTCGACGGCAATGCGAATGATTTGGCGGGCACAAACCATGGAACCCTCAACGGGAATGTCACGCTGACTACCGACCGCAAAGGCAACGCAAGCAGTGCATACCAGTTTAATGGCAGCAGCGGGGACTATATCAAATGCATCTCACCGGGGATTACCGGCACCGGAGCACGTACCTTCTCCTTCTGGGCTAAAGCGGATGCCTTGTCTACTTCAGAACAGACAATTCTGAGCTATGGTGGTTCAACTGCGGCCTATGGTGGCCGATTTGAAATGAGTCTGGCCAATGGCGAGATGATTTGTGATATTTCATGGTCGAATCTGGGAAAGAAGTCGGCTGCGATTACCCCTGCTGTATGGAATTTTTATACGGTTGTATTCATCGGTGGAGCTAATCAGACGCTCTCTACGGGTGTGCGATATTATGTGAACGGCACATTGATCACCGATGTAGGTTGCAAAACAAGGGATGATGTTATCAATACGCTAAGCAATAATCCAATCTATTTTGGCTCTCTTTTTGGAACAGGTCGTTATTTTAAAGGGGCAATCGATGAGGTGAGGATGTATGACAGGGCATTGATCGGATCAGAGGTGAAAGGTCTCTATTATAAGGATCGGTCTTACTGATAGGCTGTCAGTAGGTTGAGAAGAGGATCAGAGAGGAATTCTCTGCTTTCTGTCGGATACAACGTATGAAACGGGAACTGGACTATATCATAGCGGGACACAGGCTGCTCATCGAGACGCCGGATGGGGAGCAGACACAGAAACTGCTGCCCTCCTTTTCGGCTTTCCTCGGCAACGGGACTGCGGAGGAGACCGATCCGCTGTTCCGTTTTTCCGGAAGCACCATCATGATAATGCCAGAGACCCCTCCGGTGGAGCAGTTCACGCGCCATCCCTTCCATTATGCCGTCTCTGAAACAGATTTGGGGAAACTGATACGGATGAGTCGCGGCGAACAGCATCATCATCTGCTGATTCCTCGTAACCTGCATCATTTCCTCAGTGATCTTACCTTGACGGATCAGGAAGAGTCACCTATTCTCAATAGCTTCTTGATGATCGCCTTCACGCTGGCTGCGGCGCCACTGAAAACAGTGAAACTGCACGCATCGGTGATCGAGCGGGCAGGGAAAGCGATTCTCTTCCTGGGCAGCAGCGGCACGGGAAAAAGCACCCACACCCGCCTCTGGCAGGAGCATATTTCCGGAAGCACGTTGCTCAACGACGATGAGCCGGTGGTGCGGATTACTGAAGAAGGGGAGGTGCGTGTGTACGGAACCCCTTGGAGCGGGAGCACTCACTGTTACCGCAACCGTTCGGCTGGGGTAGTGGCATGGGTGCGGCTTTATCAGCATCCGGAGAACAGGCTCAGAGAGATAAAAGGTATCGCAGCCTTCACCTCTCTTTTCCAGTCGGCCGCCATCCTGCGTTCCGACGAACTGCACCGTGAACGTCTTTTCGGGAATGTGACGGAGATGACCGAAAGGGTGCCCGTTTACCGGCTCGACTGCCGTCCCGACAGGGAAGCGGTGATGCTGTCATCAACTTTGATGAAATGATGAAGCGTATATGTGTGTCAAACCCTCTCTTCTTTGGGATCGTGAAAGAAGAGATCGCAACAGGAAGAGCAATTCGCATCAAGACCAAAGGTGTCAGTATGCGGCCCTTTATTGTGGGAGGGAAAGATGAACTGATTCTCCGGCAGGCTGATGATCACTCTTTTCACAGAGGGGCTATCCTGCTGGCCGAGCTGGGTGAACAGCGGCAGGTGGCCCACAGGGTCTGCCGCATTGAAGGAGAGGAGATCACGCTGAGGGGGGATGGCAGCCTGCAGCTTACCGAGGTGTGCGGCCGCGGTGATGTGATTGCCGAGGTGGTGGCGGTCGTGCGAAAGGGGAAGATGGTGGAGAAGGGATCCTCCTGCTGGAACCGTTATCGCTATCTATGGCCCTCATCACCGTTTATGAGAAAGGTTGCACTGAAAATATACAGCCTGTTGCCACACCGGTTGTGACCCTGTCCCCCGTTTCTGTGTATCTCTGTATGACCCTTATGAAAGTTTTGCAATGATCCGCTTTCTGGTATATCTTTCGAAAGGACTGAGGATGAGGATCTTCTCGCTGATCGCCATCGGCATTGGCGAGGTGGTGCTCACCCTCCTCTTTGTATGGTCTTCCAAAGCACTGATCGATGTGGCGACCGGCGACCGGCAGGGATCGCTTCTTTCCTGGTCGTTGTTTCTGGGCGGACAGATCCTCCTGCAGATCGCCCTGCGTGCCGCGGAGGTACGTCTCACCCAGTTGACGGAGGTAAAGCTGGGTAACCGGGTGCGGCATACCCTCTTCTCGCATCTCCTCTATGTAGAGTGGCATGTTCTCTCCGGTTTGCAGCGGGGGGACATGCTGACACGGTTGATTCACGATACCGACGACCTGGTACGGCTCCTTACGTCGGTGTTCCCTCTTTCGGTGAGTGCGCTGCTCCAGCTCTCGGGGGCTTTTCTTTTCCTGGCATTGCTCGATCCGCAGCTGGCACTTATCCTGGCGTTGGCCATGCCGCTGCTGCTCCTGCTGAGCCGCGTCTACTACTTCCCGATGAAACACTATACCCGTGAGGTGAAGGAGAGCGAGAGCAGCATCACTTCGTTGATCGAGGAAAGCCTGGTCAACCAGGTGGTGATCCGCACTTTTGAACGGCAGCAGGATGAACTGGGACGGCTCGGCACGTTGCAGGAGGGCCTCCACGGGAAGGTGGACCGCAAGAGCCGCCTCTCTCTCTTTGCCCGTTTCGTAACAGGAGTTGCCTTCCAAGGGGGATACCTCGTCGCCTTTATCCGGGGGGCCTATGGGGTGGCACGAGAGACCATCACTTTTGGTACGCTGACTGCCTTCCTCCAACTGGTGGGCAGGATCCAGCGACCGCTCTTCGAGCTGATGCGTCTCCTGCCGGTGATCATCACCGCGAAGGCGGCATCCGAACGGCTGTCCGCCATTATCGGCATGAAAAAAGAAAAGAGGGAAGAGAAGGTGTTCTTTGATGACCCGGTGTCACTGGTGATCCGCAACCTCTCTTATACCTATCCCGGGGAACGGGAGCCGGTGATCCGGCAGCTGAACCTCTCCCTGGCTCCCGGCAGCATGGTGGCCGTGATGGGGGAGACGGGGGTGGGGAAGACTACCCTGGTGCGGCTGATCCTTTCACTGATTCAGGCCGACAGCGGCTCTATAATGCTAACCGACGGTGACCGGGAGGTGTCGGTCTCTGTAGCCACCCGCACCAACTTTGTCTATGTGCCGCAGGAGAACCTGCTCTTCAGCGGCACCATCCGGGAGAACCTGCTGGTAGGAGATCCCACGGCAGATGATGCCGCACTGCGGCGGGTGCTGGAGATCGCCTGTGCTGCTTTTGTGCTCCGCCTGCCGGAGGGACTCGACACGCCTGTCGGCGAGGGCGGCTTCGGACTCTCGGAAGGGGAGGCGCAGCGCATTACCATCGCCCGTTCGCTCCTCCGCCCCGGGAGGATCCTGCTGCTCGACGAAGCCACCTCTGCCCTCGATCCGGAAACAGGGAAACAGCTCCTGCAAAACCTAAAAAGAGAGCTGAGCGACCGCTCAGCTCTCTTTATCACCCACCATCCGGAGGTGGCTGCGCAATGTGATTGGGTTACATATCTGTGATCAGTTGATATTTCGGCACCAGTGCCTTCATAATGGTCCATCCCAGCAGATAGGCGATGGCGCAGAAGATGAAGATGATGAAGTATCCCGATTCAATACCCTGGAACCCGAGAAACTTCATGTGGGTGTTAGCCGTAAAATCAAACAATACGCCGGAACCTTTGTTGATAAAATATCCGCCGATGCCTCCCGCCATGCCGCCGATGCCGGTGATGGTGCCTATCGCATGTTTCGGGAACATGTCGCTCACGGTGGTGAAGATGTTGGCCGACCAGGACTGGTGCGCGGCGGCAGCGAGACCGATGATGATCACCGGCAGCCATACCGAGATACTTCCCAGCGGTTGTGCCAGCAGGATCAGCAGCGGGAAGAAGGCAAAGAGCAGCATTGCCCTCATGCGTCCCTGGTAGGGATCCAGTTTTTTCTTATTCATAAAGTAAACCGGGAAATAACCGGCTGCGAAAACCGAGATCATGGAGATGGCATACACCACGAACACATGGGGTGCACTCTGGGTAGAGTCAAGTCCGTAAACGGAACTGAGATAGGCAGGTACCCAGAAGAGCAGGAACCACCACACCCCATCGGTGAGAAATTTGCCCACTGCGAACGACCAGGTCTGTTTGTATTGGAATGCTTTTTTGAAGGAGACCTTTTTGCCGGCATTCTCATCGGCTTTCACTCTTCCTTCGGAAGCGTCGGTGGCATCATCCTGATTGATATAGGCCAGTTCGAGGGCATTCACTTTTTTGCTCTTTTCGGGCTTGTGGTAAACAAAGGCCCAAAAGCCCATCCAGATGAACCCGAGGGCACCGATCACAATGAAGGACATCTCCCAGCCCCATGCCTTGGCAATGAATGGAATGGAAAGGGGCGCCAGCAGGGCGCCGATCTGCGCACCCGAGTTGAAGATACTGGTGGCATAGGCCCTATCCTTCTTCGGGAAGTATTCGGCTGTAGCCTTTATGGAAGCAGGGAAGTTACCTGCCTCACCGATGGCCAGTACCAGTCGTGCAAACACGAAAAGGGTGACACTCACCGACACCACCAGCGATACATCTCCCACCGTGGCAATGGCTTCCCTGGCACCCAGAAAGTTCAGGGTCCATTCATCGGCTGCGATACCGGCGGTTAGTATCCCGCAGAAGGCGTGCATGATTGCGCCAAAAGACCATACGCCGATCGCCCAGAGGAATCCCTTTTTGGTATCCATCCAGTCGACGAATTTACCGGCAAAGAGCATGGAGACGGCATAGAAAACGGAGAATAGCCCGGTGATGGTGCCATAGTCACTGTTGGTCCAATGAAATTCGGGTGCGATAAAGTCGGCCCATGTCAGCGACAGCACCTGTCGGTCGAGGTAGTTTATGGTGGTGGCCATAAACAGCATCAGGACGATTGTCCATCGATGGTTGGTCATCTTGTCATTTGGTAGATTCCTCATGATTTTTCTGATATTAATTGATCTTTAATTGTTTGTTTTCTTCTGCCTTCATGGTGATCCCGCAGCGGGGGTACTCCCTGTAACTTCGCAGCAAGGGGTTCGTTGTTCATCTATCGGTATTTTCGGGTGATGGCGAGGCTCTGGCGGCACAGGTCGGAGATCTTCTCCCACTCGCCGGCGCGGATCACCTCCTTGGGAAAGAGGTTGGAGCCCATCCCTACGGCGGTCACACCTGCCTTGAACCAGGCGGAGAGGTTCTCTTCCGTGGGTTCTACTCCTCCGGTGACCATGATCTTCGACCAGGGCATCGGCCCCTTGATGTTCTTCACGAACGAAGGACCTCCCATGTTTCCGCCGGGGAACACTTTCACGATATCGGCTCCCAGCTCCTGCGCCAGCCCAATCTCGGTGGGGGTGGCACAGCCGGGGACGTAGGCGATCTGCCTGCGGTTACACACCTTGAAGATATCGGGGTTGAGTAGCGGTCCCACCACGAAGTTGGCACCCAGCTGTATGTAGAGTGCCGCAGTAGGGGCATCCACGATGGAGCCGATGCCCAGGATCAACTCCGGACACTCCCTGTCGGCCCATTTCACCAGTTCCGCGAATACCTCATGGGCAAAATCGCCCCGGTTGGTGAACTCGAAGGCGCGGATTCCTCCTTCATAGCACGCTTTTACCACCTTTTTTGCCACTTCGGCGTCGGCATGGTAAAAAACCGGGACGATGCCGGTCTCTTCGATGGCCTCATAGACCTGTAGTCTTGAAAACTTGGACATATGTTGTTTTTTTAGTAGTCAGCGATCAGTTTTTTTGAATAATGATAAACGCATCTCTTGATTGATGCCGATAATGTTCAAATCATCGAATCTTCGACTGGTAGAATCATTAGATCCTTCCCTTATCGTACGACGCGGCCGGAGCCGTCGCCTTTCATCAGAGTCTCCACTTCCTGAGCGGTGACCAGGTTGAAGTCACCATAGATGGTGTGCTTCAGGCAGGAGGCTGCCACCGCAAAATCGAGCGCCCGCTGGTCGTCATCCGTATAGGTGAGCAATCCGTAGATCAGTCCCCCCATAAACGAGTCGCCGCCGCCCACCCGGTCCACGATATGGGTGATGTCGTATCTTCTGGACTGATACAGCCGGTTGGAGTAGAGGCATCCGCCCCAGGTGTTGTGGTTGGCGTTGATGGAGCCGCGCAGGGTGATGATCACCTTCTTTGCCCGGGGAAAACGCTGTTTCAGCTGTCTGCATACCGACTCAAACTGAGCGGCGTCCACCTCTCCGCCGGTATGCTCTGCCTGAAAACCTTCCGGTTTGATACCGAACACTTTTTCGGCATCCTCCTCGTTTCCCAGGATCACATCGCATCCCTCCACCAGTGCCGGCATGATTTCAGAAGCTTTCTTGCCGTACTTCCAGAGGTTCTTCCGGTAGTTGAGGTCGCAGGAGACGGTGACCCCCATCTCATGGGCGGTACGGATGGCTTCGAGACAGGCATCGGCAGCTCCCTGCGACAGGGCTGGGGTGATGCCGGTCCAGTGGAACCAGGTGGCATCTTGGAGGATCTCTCTCCAGTTGAACATTCCTTTTTCAACGGAGGCAATCGAGGAGTGGGCCCTGTCATACACCACCTTAGAGGGGCGCGCCACGGCGCCGGTCTCGAGGAAGTAAATGCCTATCCGTTCCCCTCCGCGAAGGATCTGTGTGGTACCCACATTGTATTTCCTCAGGTCGGAGATACACCATTCGGCGAGTTCGTTTTCCGGGAGGCGGCTCACAAACTCCACGGGGATCCCGTAGTTGGCCAGGGATACGGCGACATTTGCCTCGCCGCCGCCAAAGGTGGCGCTGAGGCGGTCGGACTGAATAAAACGCTGATAGCCGGGCGTGGCCAGGCGCAGCATAATCTCACCAAAAGTGACTACTTTTTGCATCTTAGTTAATTACAATTTTTAGGGGGTGATTTATTTTTTCTTTCTCAGCTTTCAGAAGCTCTACCCACTCTTCAAAACTGTCGAAACCGGCTTTGCTCCATCCTCCTCCCACATAACAGGTGTAGGGCTTACCCGGCTGGTAGCTGTTTATCCCGGCATAATGTCCGTCCAGTGTCTGCACGGCTTCAAATCCGCCGGGATGGATGGCTGCGGTATAAATGGTTCCGTTGGTTTCATTCCCGGGTGTTTCATAGGCTATGATGCCGTCGGTGTCGCCGAAAGTAACCGGTGTCACCGGATCATGCATGACGATGCCGGTAGCCAGCGTGAGTGTTTCCTTCTCTGTTTCGAAGAGATGGGTGACCCTGTTGAAGAGGCTATAGGCATCGAGTGAGATGATGCGTGTCTCAGTCACCCTGTTTTCTCCCACCGGATAGGGATCATAGGTAAGCCGGAAGGTGAGGCGCAGGGGTCCGTTGTCCAGAATCTCGGCGGTGACGAAGTTGTCACCCAGGCAGAGGGTATCCCTGTCGACAGGGGCGGTCATGCCCAGCCCCAGGGTCCTGCCCACCTTGAAAAAATCGACCCCTTCGCCGTGATCCTGGTGATAGGAGGCCACACCTGCCAGGTCATTCTTGTACCATTTGTCAATGATCAGCGATTCGGTTCGCTTGGCCCAGAAATCCATGCCGTTGCTGATCTCTCCCGTAGCCTTGAGTGCCGGGCCGTAGACTCGGAATGCGGTGCGGTTGTTCTCCCATGCAAAGTCATCCTTTCGCTCGGGAACCAGCCGGCCGTAGACCAGTGGTTGAAAGGGAGCGGCGGTGCCGGCGGTGATGTGAAACGTTGCCTCTTCCCCCGCTTTGACCGACACCGGGAAGATGAGGATCTTTTCCTTTTCCCCGCCGTTTGTGACCAGCTGCCAGGGCTGTTGAACCCCCTCGTTGTCGAGGAGGATAAAGTTCTCTCCGACTTTCGTACCCAGTTTATCTGCGACCTTCTTCCAGGGCAGTTCAGCCATGGAGTGGATCCTGTCGGAGGATCCGCGATTCTCTACCGTCAGCGTCA
>Ga0265294_10005449_pt1 | contig 15526 bp, 9 predicted proteins | sample MunlanPumphouse3_FD_192504 | JGI IMG/M metagenome (GOLD analysis project Ga0265294, IMG submission 192504) | Groundwater microbial communities from a municipal landfill in Southern Ontario, Canada - Pumphouse #3 | ecosystem: Environmental > Aquatic > Deep subsurface > Groundwater | place...
TTTTCCCGTCATTTCCGTCTGGATATATCCCGGAGCAACCGCGTTGACCTGGATATTACGGGTGGCAAATTCCTTGGCGGTGGTTTTGGTCAGGCCGATAACCCCGGCTTTGGAAGCGGAGTAGTTCGCCTGTCCGGCGTTGCCCATGCGCCCGACGACTGAAGCGATGTTGACGATTTTGCCGGAGCGCGCTTTCATCATCGGGCGGCAGGCGGCTTTCGTAAAGTTGAAGGTGCCTTTGAGGTTGACGGCGATAACCAGATCCCAGTCCTGTTCGGTCATGCGCATCATCAGGGTATCCCTGGTAACACCGGCATTATTAATGAGAATATCAATCTTGCCGAACTTCTCAATAACCGCGTCAATAGTTTCATTGGCGCTTTCGAGTTTGGATACGTCGGCGGCGAAAGCGGCGGCGTCAACGCCTTCGGCCTTGAACTCAGTGGCTGTCTGTTCAGCTGTTTCCAGCAGGATATCGACGATCGCCAGTTTAGTGCCTTCATCGGCAAGGCGCTTGCAGATAGCTTTGCCGATACCACGGGCTCCACCTGTTACCAGGGCGACTTTTCCTTCCAAACGTTTTTCTTTACTCATTGACAATTTCCTTTTTGTTGGGTTAGTTTATATCTAAATTGTTAAGACTTTCGATTGAATTAACATTGAAGAATTTTACTTCGCTGTCAGTACGGCGCAGAAGTCCGGTCAGAACGTTTCCCGGCCCGAATTCGATCATGGTGTCGCCGCCCGCGGCAATCATTTTGCGCACGCATTCCTCCCAGCGGACGCTGCCCGCGACCTGGGCTTGCAAATTAGCGCGCAGTTCTTCAACCGTCGCCGCCGGGGAAGCGGTAAAGTTATGGTAAACTGGGACTTCCGGCATTGCCAACGGGGTTGCCATAAGCACTTCACCGAGTTTTTCACCGGCCCCGGCCATCAATTGCGAATGAAACGCCCCGGCGACATTCAGGGGAATAACTTTGCGCAAACCGCGCGCTTTAAGTCCTTCGACCGCGGCTTTCACTTTCTCTTTTTCGCCGCTGATAACTATCTGGCCGGGACAGTTGAAGTTAGCCACGTCAACACCACATTCCGCACAAACCTCCCGGATAAGTTCTTCGTCACCGCCGAGAACGGAAGCCATGCCGCCGTTCGTTTCGTTACAGGCGATGTCCATCAGTTCGCCGCGGCGGGCAATAAGCTTCAGGCCGTCCGCAAAGGAAAAAGCCTGTCCGGCAAACAGCGCGGCGTATTCGCCAAGACTCAGCCCGGCACAGGCAAGCGGTTTTACATCCGTGAATTTTTCCTTAAACGCGGCGAGGGCGGCGCAGCTCATGGTGTAAATTGCCGGCTGGCAGTATTTGCTTTCGGTCAACTTTTCGCCCGGCCCTTCAAAACAGATTTTGCTGACGGACCATCCGAGGGCTGAATCAGCCTGGTCGAAAATCGCTTTCGCGGCAGAACCGGCGTCATACAGATCCCGCCCCATCCCGACAGTTTGAGCTCCCTGGCCCGAAAAAACAAAAAAGCTTCTCATATCGCTCCTTTTGAATTTGTAAAATACGTTATAAAGGCTGGTAAAGTACAGGCCTTTTAAGGAAAAAGCAAGTTTTCACTCAAGACATTTGCATTGCAAGTCTTTTCAATATATACTCTACGATAGTAGTTGAATATTAAAGGAGGCCCTATCAAGTTGGCGCCCGTAAAGAACGATTCAGAAGAGTTGAAACACCTGGTAAAGTCGTGTCCGTACTGCAACGGAACCATCCTTGAAGTTGCAATTAAATGTCATCATTGCGGCAAATTCATATATGATCCGTCCCATAGCCAGTCCGTTCCGCTCAATAACTCGGCCGTTTCCACTCGCCCCCCATATGCGAAACTTGAAAACCGTCTCAGTTGGCTGACCTGCCTGTCTTTTCAGACCGTGGGGCTGATGCTGGTTATACTGGGCCTGTATCTTATAGGTCTGGGATTATATAAAAATGTCAGGATAGGCTGGGCTTTTGTCCTGTTCCCGTTCGGAATAGGCTTCTGGATGGTGGGCGCCATGGGAGCGCGCTGGAAAAAATGTTCCAACTGCGGCTGTACTATCGCTTCTAAAGATATTTCGAAATGCCCCCGCTGTTACTTCGAATTTCGTTCATAAAGTTATATCGGCGATTGTAATTTCCGCAAAAGACCTTTACTTTAGGCGTGTTCGTATCTTGTAAACTCAATATACCGGCAAGGGCCTTTATGGGATTCGGTGATTATATTATGTTGACGGCGCTTGCCGACAATGCCAGAAAAAATAACAGGAAAATTTCCTTTTATTACCTGACCTCCAGAAAGAATAAGGTACAGAAGAAAAACTACGCCAAAATTGAAGTTCTGCATAATAATCCCGATGTGGCTGAAATCCTGATCGAATCAAGGTTCCGTTTCCTCCTGCGCAGGTTTCTGCGCTTCTTGACGGGCAAAAAGGATTACGTTTATTTTCCGCTGCGCCGTTTCACGCAGGCGTATATGGTTCCGCTGCCCGGCAGGAAATATCATTTCCAACTGAAAAACAAGGACCTGCACGCGGTCGAAGCTTTCTGTAAAGCGGCAGGGCTCAAAGCACATTCCGTAAAACCCAAAGTCCTGCTGACCGAGGCGGAAAAGGCAAAAGTTGACGCTATCCTGAAAGAAAACCGCATCGCGCCGGGTTCATACGTAATAATCGAAACCGGCGCCCTGCTCGAAAATTCGACCAAGCAATGGCCGATCGAACACTGGCGAAAGCTCCTGAAAATGATTCAGGAACGCTATCCTGAACTGAAAATAGTACAGATATCGCCGGGGCAGAAACATTTTGACAAAACAACCGACGTTTCAGGAAAGACCTCGTTCCGGGAAAGCCTTCGTTTTGTTGAACAGGCGGCCGCGGTAATAAGTACGGAAGGGGCCCTGATCCATTCGGCCGCCGTGTACGATACGCCGTGCCTGGTTATCCTGTCCAAGTCGATAAGCCCGAATTTAAGCTTTTATCCCGGCCAGAAAAGGCTGTTTTACGACCGGGATTTGGAATGCGCCGAATGCGGTATCCTGGCCGGCTGTCCTGAAAACAATTTTTGCATGAATAAAATTTTGCCGGAAGAAGTTTTTGCCGCGTTCTGTGAGATTTTCGATAAACTATCCGATAAATCCTAGTAGTTCCGCCGCGCGTTTTTCGTGAGTATGGTCGTTCAGGCACCTTTTCCTGCCGTTTGCCCCGATTTCCGCCAGGAGTTCCTTATTGCCGGAGTACTTTAAGACCTGCTCTTTGAATTCGTCTTCAGATTTGAAAACGAGAAGCTCTTTACCCGGTTCAAACGCCTCCTCAAGTTCCTCCACCCATTCCGTGAGCAGGCAGGTGCCGCAGGCGGGAACCAGAAAAACTTGCAGACTCATAATTGTCGGCGGATCGTTTAGAGGCTCCCTGAGAATATTGAGCATCATATCCGAACTCGAATATATCTTGACGACGTCATCCCCGATAATATCCTTTTTCGAACGGGCGGTTTTCCGCAAAGACCCCGGCGGACATTCTTCGGGACGAGACCAGCGGCGGCCCCATACGGTCAGTCCCCGGTCCGCAATACCGCTGAACATCCTGACCCTTCTGTCGGTCGGGCGCCCGACAAAGGATAATGAAGAACCATAAAAGGCCGCGTCTTTACGATTGAGTTCGAGCGGGCGGTAATAAGCAGTATCGACCCCGTGCGCCAGATATTCCGCATGAATACCCTTTTCTTTCAGGGAACGCCGGCTTACCCGTGAAACCGTCAACAATAAATCAACGTCTTTAGTCCATTCCAGCGAATCATAACATTTCCAGCCGGGACCGTCCATGTCGTAAACGGCAATTGAGTTTTTGTAAAAACTCTTAATCCGGGCAAAATCAAATTTCAGATGCGCAATCACGAAAACAATCATATCCGGCTGGAAATCACTGGTTTCTTTTTCGAGCGCGCGATGGCGTAATTCATGTTTGGCTTCCGGGGAGCGGGCAAAAGGATTCCAGCCGCGTTCCATACGTTTATAGTCAAGCAGCTTTACCTCATGGCCCAAGCTCGCGAAACCTGCCGCAAACTGCCTGATATGGATTCCCATCCAGCCGTCGAGAAATGCCACGAACAGTATTTTCATAATCAAATTTTTCCCTTAAGATTTTAACTGCACTTTAACAAATATCGCTTATTTAGCAAAAAACAAGAACCCTTGACGAAAATATGGCATTGCGGAAAAGAAGAATTCGTAAAAAAGTTGAAAAACCCTTTTTAATGAATTATAATTACTAACTTGGGAATAGCAGGGTAATAGAAGGAAATCCTGATGAAAATAAAAATGCTCATATCATCTTTATTTATGCTGCATGCCGCGGCAGGCTACGCCTTTGACAACTATGACCAGACTTTTAACCAGATGCGTCACCGTTATTCCCTGGGACACTACAAGCGGATGCTGGCTATTGCCCCTGTCGCGCTGAAATTCTCCACGACCCCCGAACAAAAATACAATGTTTTATATTACAAGGCGCTGGCGTTCCACGAACTCCAGTATTTCTGGCAGGCGGAACAAACTTTCGCCGAAGCCGCGCGCCTTGAAGGCATAAACGAAAAACAGAAACTGCAAGCTGTCTATAACCAGATAAGAAGCCAATATGCCAATAAGCACTTTATAAGCGCGTTGGCGAACGCCGAGAAATATTCCGCTTTTTCAGGGAAACCATCTGCTTTGCAGCTGAGTATTCTCCTGGTCGGCATCGAAACCGCCCGGCAGTTGGAGCGGAATATGAAAGCTCTGGAATTGGCGGAAAAAATGGAAAAGGCGACTGATCCGGATTCCGCCTGGCATTATCGCGGGATAATCATGCAGATCCAGATATTGTGTTTGATTAAAGAATACGAAAAAGCTGAAAAAATTATCAGTAAAGTGGATATAAAGAAAGTTCCGCTTCCGATGCAGTCTGAATTTCTCGCATGGAGCGGGTATTGTTACGAAAAAGATAACAAACCCGGAATTGCCGCGGAAAAATATTCTCTTGCCTATGCGGATTCGACATCTTATTACGCGGGCCTGGCGGCCTTGCGGCACGCCAATATGCGCAGCCGCGCCGGGGAAAAAGATTATGAGAAAACAGCATCCATTTATGAAAAAGTAATGCAAATATCCGGGGCGCACCCCGATCATAAAAGCCAGGCCGTTTATAAAGTCGCCCGCCTTTACGAACAGCGCCGGAAACCGGATATCGCGGAACATTTGCTGGCCCAGATCGAAAAAGTGGATTCTCCTTCTGTTTACTGGCTGGCGAAAATTTATAATTTGCGGGGCGATATTTTATATAAAAAAGGCGATATCGACCAAGCCAGGAAGTATTTCAAACTCTGCGTTAATCTCTCTCCTCAACAGCCAGACACGAATTACGCAAAGGAAATTTTGGCGCAAATCGGCGAAAAAACCGTTCTGCCTGAAAAAAAATAGACTCCAATCCTGCTTAAACGGCAATACCCCGGGAATGTCATGGAAAGATGTAAAAAATACTTTCGGGCGGGAATGTTTTTCCGTCCGGATTTCGCATTTAATATTGTCAGGCAAATACATATTCAAAACGAATATAACGACAGCGTCAGGTGCCGTCGCGAGTTCTGGAAGATTATTTATGTGGAATCCGGTTTTTCGGGATGTCTTTTTAAAATTCCGGTTGCGTCTTTCATTGTTTTCCTTTATTATTTTAGAAATAGCCTGACCGCGCCTTCTTTGTGGCTAACAGTCACAGTCATGGTTTTATTTTTTTCATTCCAGCTTGAATTGATAAGGGCAAACTCCGGAATTACTTTCAGACTCGGTTTTTCCAAACATGCAAATTCCATAATACTGTTTCTTTCCGCCCGGTTGTTTACATGCATAAATAAGGTTCCGTCATCAAGGACTTTGCCGACCAGGTATTGATGTACCCCAACCTTGCCTTTCATCGTTTTTACCGCCGGATGCTTCAACGTAATCAGATAGTCTTCCGGAATATCCTGATTATCGTGCCCGTTCAGCACGACATTTGTCGCTCCCACTGAATAGATAATCGCGGTACCCCGTTTCCGGTCAGGATAAAAGCGGTCAAGATATGACCGGACTGCGTTTGAACTCTTAAACATCCCGCTGTCAATCAACTTAACTCCTGACGCTGATTTTGATTTTTCGTCTTCGGTAATAAAAGGAATGAAATAATATCTGGATTCATTGGGGATCATGTCAAACATATACCATACTCCATATATCCCGAACATAAGATCATTAAGTTTGGGAGACCAGTGAGAACATGCCCAGCCTATATTTCTCGATCTGCGTATTTCATTTTCTTTGATGACACAGGTTGCTTTTACCTGTTGTCGTACCGCTTTAGTGGACGGCACCAGATTGTATCGGATAATGTCTTCAATGAGTGGAAGCACCACCCGTTCCCAAGAAGCACTTGCCTTACCGTTACTGCTCCAGAAACCGGAATTATCATTTGCTCCGGGTCTGTCGGTAAAAGTCGATTCAAAGGCAAAAACATCTCCGCCGCTGGCTAGTCCGGTTAGCATGATCATTCCCCAGAAGGTCGGCGGAAAAAGTCTTAAGAGTTTGTCTTGCCGTCTCAGCACAAGGCACTTTTTTTGGTCGGTAACGCGAGTAGGCGGAGTATTCAGACCCTGAAAGCCGCCCTCATGCCAGTAATAAGCCTCCCCGGCAGTTCCGAAATGGCCCTTTGGATGAATGAACTTCCAGCCGAAAAGAATACTGTACCCTTCCAGCGACGGGCTGACATATTTCAAGGCCGGTAAAATGTATTCGTGGTATTTTGCCGCCGCCGCTCTCCATTCCCGGTCAAACATAAGCCAAAAATGATGTCCCATACAACAGTGATTCATGTGTCTTCCATATCTGGCCGCCAATGTATAAAGCTGCATATGATAGTTTTTCACATAAGGTTTCCATACCGACTGTTCGCAAACGCTGACACCCTCCACATTTTTGAAATTTTGAAAGATGTATTCAAGCGTTGAAAGCGGAAGCATATTATAACGGGTACTCACTGCTCCTACCACGTATACAGGCACATCAATAGCTTCCATAAGCTTCCTGGCTTTTTCAGGCGATACTGCCAATAATTCCGCTAATGACCAATAAATAGAAGATTCCAAAGCGCAATATTGTTTTATCGTATCTGGGAATGACATACAAATCTTACGGTATTGCCCCATTGATACGCATGGTCTGAAAATAAAAATCGGTTTGGATGATGAGATTTCCCGCAATGGAGTAAGCATCTGTTCGGAATCGCTTATTTGGAACCATTGTATCGACGACCATGCTCCAATTTTGCCGTATTCATTGATACCACGAACCCTCCAGTACCAGTTGCCAGCCGTCAGCGGCAATAATTTATCAGGAAGCCAGTGCATTCGGTTATAACCGGTATCCTCAACTACCTGATTGTATGGCAACTCTTTAAAATCCTTGTTCCTCGAAAATTGAATTTCATATTTTATGGCGTTGCCACCGCCAGACCATAAAAAATCCACTGCTTGCCGACTGATCGTCGATTTTGGCAGCGGAGCATAAAGGTCAGGCGGCATGGGCGGAGTATCGCCAGATTTTACCATTTCAAACGACAGATTGTCTATAATAATTGAACTCTCGCCAAAAATTTTAAAGAAAACCTTCACTTGATCCGCTTGAGAGGGAGAAAAAAATATTGAACTATGCCCCTGCATACCGTGTTTTTTTCTTATATTACCAGTACCTCGCCCTGCCTCATCTATAAATTCGCCTTTCTCATTTTTGTAACCGATATAATAATCTTGCGGTGTCTTATAAAAAGTTGGATGCAGATCTACGCGAAAAGCTCCGTCTCCCCCCAGATGCCGGTCTCCTCCGATAATTTTGTAATCGAAAGCAAGTCGGTAAGAACATTTTCCTGACAAGCTCTTTTTTGAAGCCAACGCAATCCCGCGATATAGACTCCCCAGTCCTTTGCCCGAAAGTTTAAGAGAGCTTTTTCCCTGAATTGCTCCTTCGGATGAAAATGCCGTCAGACCGGGCGTCGTTTTCCAAGTCTTCGAAACCGCGTTGTTTTCAAAATTGTCCTCAATCTTTACAATTTTCTTTTTGAAAAAACCATTAGTAAATTGGTTTTTCTCCTGCTGATAATGCTGTTCAATTTCAGCGGCACTGAGGGAACGGTTGTAAATCTTGGCATCGGCAATAATACCGTCTTCAAAATGTACCGGTGATAAAAAAGTGATTTCCCCGGAGGACGGTTTATAATCCCCTCCCGGACGGGTTTGTTCGAGTTTGCCGTTGACATAAATTTTAACTTCATTCCGATTAAAAGTTCCCGCCAGATAATACCATTTTCCCGCGTCGAACACAGTTTTGCTGACCACCCCGTACCGGGGAAAACGGAAGTAAATCCGCCCATTATTTTTTCCGGCGTTAAATTCTCCATAGGGAGTGCTGAAAAATGGCTGAGATGATCGTCTCTGGGCGGTGATTGGCTGACTCAGGTAAATCCAGCATTCCAGACTCGATTCATTTGTGGAAAAATCCAGTTTACTGGCATCCATTCTGACAATGGTGGAAGTTCCATTAAATAGCAGGTATTTCCGCCGGTCATCGCCGAGCCAGTTTATCCGTCCGGTTATTTTACCGTTAATTTCACTGCCTGAACTGTCGTTGACTTCATTACCGAAGCCCTCATCAAACTTCCAATAACCGGCCGGTCTGGTACCGGATTGAGCGAAAGTTTCAGCAGTAGCCTGAACAAACGGCAGGATGCCGCAAATAACACTGCTCAGAACAAGCAATTTTTTAAATCCTTTCGTCATTTTTTACTATCCTTGTTTTTGGTACCAAAGAAAAAGCATTGTGTGGTTTTGCCTTTCGGCCCCAGCAGGATTTCACACCACCTGTTCACCGCGATGTCCAGTGCTATTTTGCCGTTTCCCTGATTATGCGGAGTTAAAGGGGTTAGTCTGAATTTGTCTGCAACCGCATCCCATTCTACTTTTTGCGCTTCCAGTTCTCCGGACAAGCCCAGCTTATTAAGATCGACAAGCAGTTTACCTTTCCAGTCGCCATGGTCAATGCCGTTGCCAGACGGAAATCTTCCCCGACCCTGGTTGATAATGGGAATTATATAAATATCGCCTTTCTTCTGTACCATGTATTCCAGCCAGCCGCTAAACGGGAAAAATTCAAAAGCCCTGGTCTTTTCAGCCAGCCGACCGACCAGTTCCCGCGCCACCTTCTCCCTGTCGGTTAAATAGTCAGTGGCAAATAAATAAGCCCGGCCTTTTCCGGTCTTTTTTTCGACCAGCAGCGGATCGCCGTTAGAAAACTTTTCCAGTACATTGCCGCCTTCAGGAATAAGCAGAGCATAGTTCAGCTCTTTATCTCCCCTCCGGAGTTTTTCCCGCGAACCGAGCTGCACCCCGAACAGATCGGAAACATCCACTTTATAATATTCCTGTTTATTTTTCCGTAATTGAGAAGCCGCCATCAACAGCGTTCCGCCGTATTCCACATACTTTTTCAGGTTTTCATACTGGGCTTTGTCCATCACATTGGCGTTGTTGACAAACACCACCAGTGCATAGTCTTTCAGTTTTTCCAGCGGAATATCCCAGGGAATCAGGTTGACCGGCCCGAACGGCGTACCGGTGAGCAGCCGTTCGGAATAAGTGGAACAGCTTTTGCCCCATTTATAAAAGAACATGTCCATCAGATCCCAATCTTTTTCTACTGTAAGCAAATCTTCCGAACGGTCGTTGAAGGCACGAATCCAGAATTTCCAGGTGGTGAACGGATCTACCGCGGCGCCGCGCATGAAACCGATCCTTACAATCTGTTTTCCACGTTGGGGATGCGTTTTCGCTAAGCGGCAGAAATTAAGGAACTCAACCCCTGTTTTGTTAGTACCGATTCTGCCGTCTTTGCCGGAGGCAAAATGCGGCCCGATCTCTGTCATGACCAGCGCGGGCCCGGCAAAAAGCGCCGTCGGATACATCTGCGCAAGTTCGCTTTCGTGAAAGTTCCAGATATTGGTACGGAACCAGCAGTCGATATCCAAACCCCACCGCTTGCCGTATGCTCCGGCGTTTCCTCTTGCATTAGCAATTGCCATATTCAGACTTTCCCGGTGAATATTCTTGCACAACACCAGATCGGCGCCGCCGCTATAATAATAAGCGTTGGGAAAAAGCGTACATGCACTCATATGAGTCCAAGTAATATTATTCAGTGCTTTTTTCCCTGCGGTTAGTGCGATAGTGCTTAGACTTTCCTGTTTCCACCATTGCTCCGCCCGCAGGATAGCCTTTATTTTTCCGGTCAGATTTAGGTCATCAAAATCGATATCAGCAGTATAAGGACAATTTTGCAAGCGTTTTTTTCGGAGACCGCTAACATCCGTCCAGTCATATGCTTCCATTTCCGGGAGGACGATATAATTTTGAAACTCTGGATAGTTCTTGTGAAGGTACAAAATATCATCGGCGAGCACTTTTGAAACGGGAGCTTTAAGTCGAAGGGAGCTCCGTTGCCCCAGCGTAAAGGGCGGATATTCAATTAATAAAACATTCATCCCCAGCTTTTTCATAAGACTTAAGCCACGGAGAGGAAGAAAATTCAATCGGTCTTCCTGTTTCGTGTTCTTAATACGTTTGTGGATGTCAACATAACAACCATCAGCACCGCTTTCGGCATATATTTTCAAGGCTTCCGGCAAATAACCATCTTCATCATCCAGAGCATAACTTTTTATTGCCACATCTTTATGGATAAGCCGCATCGTCTTGGGAGTTCCGACTATTTTTATATCCGCCGTCGGATAAGCCGGTTTTGCCACAGGAACTTTATCCCATTTTACCGGATGATCATAACTGTCAGGCACCGCCCATGACATATACTGCTGCCGCGGTAAAGAGTAAAATTTTATCTTGTTCGGCAATTTAATTTCTGGATAAGCAGTGGCGGCCACTGCTGGCAGCAACGGTCTACGGCCGTAACCGTATTGAGCGACCCCTCTTTCCCAGAGACTGAGAGTAGTACCGGAATTGCGGTTTAAGTCCTTGACCAGCCATAAATATTTTTCGTCCTTATCGGTATTGGCATAAACAAAGTTAAACTCAGTATAAAGAAACGCGACATCGGCATTCTGTTTCGCCCATTTTTCATCCTGGCCGACAACAGTCATTTTCCGGTAATGGCCATCCTTTTTGTCCCACACTTTTTTGTTGCCGATCACTGCATAATCCGGTTCCAGACCAGCGGGGAATTTGAAATAAAATTTATACTCGTAACCCTTTTCCAGCAGTCTTTTTTGGGGAAACTGGATCCGGATGCCAAATATGCCATTGCGCTGACTGGAATCTGTCGCTTTTACAGAAAGCAACGCCCGATAAGAAGGCGGGATCGCTTCCAGTTCAACCCCGTAACTGAATACATCCAGATACCCGTAATAATATGCCTGCGCCAGTTCAGTGATATAATCAAGATTAAATACTCTATCCCATTCTTCCCACCCCTGACTTCTTGGGAAAGGAGGCCGCTCAACCAACTCACCGGTTTTCCCCAATTCCGCATTTGCGGCATGAGTGGCACTACTTGCCTTGAAGCGCGACCGCACTTCCTCACTGCTCAACGCTTTTTTGTATATCCTTGCTTGGGAAATAAAAGTCGGACTGGTATGTCCGGGGTTGAGCAATAATCTACCAGTGGTGCCAATGTCGGAGAGATGAGCAATTTTACCGGTTTGGGAAGTATAGGTTCTATCATTTTCCAGTTTGCCGTTGACATATAGTTCCGTTTTGCATTTTCCCGCTGTGTTTTTGAACACCCCAACAAGATGATACCATTGGTTTTTACTCAAAACAGTTTTTGTTCCTGCCCAAGCACCAACCTTGTCGACGGTATCTGTTCTGAACACCAACATTCCTGTTCTATGGTAAATCTGAAAAGAGCCCCTCGATGCTGGATTACTGAAAAACGCATTCCAGTAATCTTCTCCACACTTCAGGTTGGCTGTCAAATAAACCCAGCATTCAAGGCTGATTTCATCACTACACTTTAAGGAGGGAGAAGTATTCACCGTAATTCGGCTGTCGCGTTGCAACCGCAGGTAAGTACCTTGCCTAGTCTTTGTCCATGCTGTATTGACGCACCTGGCATCGTTGCCGTTGCCGGAACAGTCCTTAATGATGTTCCCTTGCCCTTCGTCGAATTTCCAGTAACCGATCAACCCCGAATCTGGTTTGGGAACAGTATTGCCAGCTATAATGATCGTCGGAAAAGTTGCAACCACTAAATGCAAAAATGCTATTAATTTCACCAAACAATACTGCCGCCTGATTTTAAAAAAACGTTCTGAATTATAATAGTCGGTATTGGATAATACATTCCCGGTACTCTTAGCCATAATCTGTTCTTCCTTCACCATTTGATAAAATAAAAATTTATATTCTTTCATAATATCCGAATTTTTTCATGTTCTTCTATTGCCGATACCATATACCTTCGGCTTCCGTATGCGCATCCAAATAGGCTTTCTTATAGACATCGACATGACCATCGAAAAAAAGGACATTCGCCGTCAAACCGGGATGTCGCCCGGATACCGCACGAAGAGTACTGTTAGCGGTTACTGCAACGCCCATAGCTCCGTTTGATAATTGCCCATACGAATCGCACAAAAGCATTGTTCTGGCGGGTCTTACTATCTGAACCATTTTTTGATAGCCATAGTTAGTACCTCCAGGGTTCATATAGTTATATCCAATACCTATATCTGAAAATACACTACTCGCAACTTTGGTTGCATCATTTGATATATAATCAGCTAAATCTCTACCACTACATTCCGCCAAAGAGGCCGGACACTCAAATGCCGCGCCCCGGCATTCCACATAAGGCAATAACGGAAAAGGCCATTTTAAATCTGCGGTTACTGCTCCAACCTGCTTGTACCAATAAACGGCCGGAACCCAATCTTCATAATCAGTTTCGTACATATCGAAGGCGATTCCCAACTGTTTCATGTTGTTGGCGCAGGCGCTCCGTTTGGCGGTTCCCCGCGCTTTGCTCAGAGCCGGCAACAACATGCTGGCGAGAATCGCTATGATCGCGATCACGACGAGCAATTCAATGAGTGTGAAAATCCCATTCTTGTTAACCTTTTGTTGTTTTGCGTGTAACATTTTATACCTCCTTCATTTATTTGTCTAGTGCATGAAAGTTCAGGCGTAATACTCCAATGCTCTGCGTCAGCGATAGCCTCAGCAGAAAATTATTTATTTCTTTACAACCGCCAATTCTATGTCTGTTACCATTATGAAGAATATATCCTTGAAAAAATTATTCTTGGACTGAATTATAAATTTACAATAATAATAACAAAAAATCAATACAGTCCAAATTTTTTCTGGTAACCGCCAGGATTCAAACCGGTTTCGAGTTTAAACACGCGATAAAAATAACTCAGATCATTGAAGCCGCAATCATAGCATGTTTCAGTAATAGTTTTCCCGCCGATTGTCAGCATTTGTTTGGCAGCAGCCAAGCGGCGTTGCCGCAGTGCTTCAGTAATCGTCATACGGCTTTCAGTTTTGAACATTCGACACAATGTGCTTTTATTAAGTCCGATTTTCCCGGCAAGCACGCCCAAGTCAAAATCTTCGGCATAATGTTTTTCTATAACATGTTTAATATAAGACACAACCCAAAATGATGTTTTTTTTCTGACTTTTTTTGAACTCAGGCGACTGATCTGGATGAGCAGGTCAAGTAATTTGAACCTGATCGAATTGCGGAAATTGGGCAATTTATCATTAAATTCTTTTTCAAGGTTTTTTATTTGCGAATGAATATTCCTGGCCTCGAGGATATAGAGCATTTCCCGTCTTGTTTCTTCTATCTCCTGATGGAAATTGGGGTGCAGAATAGTAAAAAAATCAAAATCATCGCTAAGCTTGTTTATTTCCGCTTCAAGTAATTGCGGCATAAACAATATATTGAAAATTTCTATTTTTTCCGATTCAATAATGAACGTCGTACAGTCATTCGGGTGGATCAGGAATAAACAACCCGGTTTTAAGATATATTTTTTGTCGTTTATTATTTTCCAGCCGGATCCTGATTCCACATAAATTATCTTCCAGAATTCGCGTTTGCATCTGATGCTGTCATTATAATCTCCGTGGTAATGTACCTGCCGAATGATATTGAAGGTAAACTCCGGACGGAAAAATTGTGCCGCACGAAAATATTTTCTGGAAATTTTCATACAGTTCCTTAGTTATCTGCAGTTTACTTATTATACAATAACACCAGGCCTGATTAAAAATCAAATTATGTTTTCAAGAAAAAATTTGGACTGTATTGATTTTTTACCGACATTTCCGGTTCACTAACAAACTACCCCAAGCATAATTTCTTATTTAGAGATATAATTCCAGATAAAAAAAGGAATTTATTATGCTGCGAAATATTACGCTTGAATTAAGTTTAAAGCCTTTTAAGGACATATCCGACGCGGGAATCATGGCAGTCTGCGGGAAAATCCATGATCAATGGCATACTCTGACCGACAAGGCGCAAATCGTTTCGATCATGTTCTGGACTGCTGACGGTTCGGAAATTCTCGATTACAAAGGCGACATGAATGAGAGTTTCGAATGGGCGAAATATATTGGCGTCGCTAATCCGTGCGTTTATGGAGAAGCCCCGGATTTACCGGAGGAGCAGCTCAGCATTCATCGTCTGCCGCGTTTATATATGGAAAATCCGCTTAACTTTACTTATGGGGATTTAAAACGGATAGTTAGTATTATAAAGGAAATATTTGGAAGCGGCGGCAAACAAGTCAGGGTCGGCACGACCTTTGACCCCGGCCCTGAATTTGCGGTATCTTCCTTCAAATATGAACGTCATCCTGAAATATTGATGGCGGATACGCTCGGCGGCAAGAGTTTTGTCTGTTGTTATGCCGAACTGAATGAAGATAAAACTCCGTATGCCGGATTCCCGGACGGCATCAAACAGGGCGCTTCGCTGGGAACGTTTATCGGGCGGCAAGCCCGTCTATTTTGCAAGGATCTGGGTTTTGATTATATTTGGTTTTCCAACGGCTTCGGTTTCGGACTGGAAACCTGGGGAGTCTGCGGCGCGGTATTTGACGGTAAACGTTTCGTCAATGACCGGTGTGCGGAAATAAAACGCAGGATATTCGCGTTCTGGACCGATTTTCGGCGGGAATGCCCGGATTTGCCGGTGGAAACCAGAGGGACTAATTTGTCTACCGCAATGGACCTGGCTTCCGACGCTGTACCGCTGCGCGAAATCTACCGCGAAATACCCGGAATCACGCCGCCGGTGAATTCGCCGTGGGCGGCGTTGAACGGTGATTTCGGCGTCGAACTTGCCGGCTGGATGTCGCATATAGCCGAACTGCCGCCGGGCAAAAGTTATCCGTTTCGCTTCTACACGCATG
>Ga0265294_10005451_pt1 | contig 15525 bp, 12 predicted proteins | sample MunlanPumphouse3_FD_192504 | JGI IMG/M metagenome (GOLD analysis project Ga0265294, IMG submission 192504) | Groundwater microbial communities from a municipal landfill in Southern Ontario, Canada - Pumphouse #3 | ecosystem: Environmental > Aquatic > Deep subsurface > Groundwater | place...
ACGGAAAATGTTCTTGTAGAAAAAACGAACCCGGATATCTTGGTCGGCAAAAGGCTTATAAGCTACACTCAGGTAGGGTGATAATCGCCGGTGACTGTCCGGAGCTTCTCCCACCTGCACTTTATCGTTGACAATTGTTGATAGCAAACTCGCCGTTGCCAGCAATTCGTTGGTCACAAACTTAGCTGCCAGAACAGAAAGCAGACTGTTTCGCACAGGTCTGGCAAAACCATCAGTCAATTCCGGCGTTTCAAATTCGGCCAGCATATTATTGACAAACCCATCCGCAGCAAAAGAGAAAGACAAATTCCGGGAAGCATGGTAAAGCATGGCAACGGAACCATAATACTCGTTCTGTCGAAAAACACTTTCCATCCGCCCCTTATCATTCAAATAAGTTGTGTCGGAATAGTGCATATAACCATGGTGGTATTTGGCATTTAGCTGCATCGCAACAACATTTGAGAAATCTCTTTCATAATGTCCCTGCACGAAAAATGTCCTGTCACCCATCCGCTGAGATGAAAAATTATCGGTATTATACAAAATCGTTGCACCCGGCAATCCCCTTTCCGAAGTGTAAAGATAGGCTTTCAGGTAAGCAGATTCTCTTTCTGAAGGTTTGACATATAATGCTGCCTCAAGTCGCAGGTTATTCACATCCGTGTTCTTTCTGATTTCTTTTGATGTAAGACCCGATCCAAGATAGCTGTAATCCAACAAATAGGGATATTGACCATGGGCTGTCAGCCATTCGCCACTAAAATCAACAGAAAACACCGGACTGATTTTGTGCTGCAGACGGACAGCCGGATTAAAAAGTCCGAATGAGCCACTTTTAATTCCAACTTTACCCTGCCATGTTTTCTTATCCTCAAAATGCGGAGTGGCTGTACGGATTTGAAGCAAAGCAGCTGAAGCAAACATACGGGCAGGTTGAAAAATCTGGTCACTCTGACCGTTATTCAACGCGATCATCTCCACATTGTCGAGTGAAAAACGACCAATATCAATTTGCCCGGTCTGGCAATCAGTCAGCGTGATGCCATCGTAACTTACCGCTGTATGTGTCGCACCAAGGCTGCGTACCGAAACTGTTTTCAAACCACCGATGCCACCGTAATCACGCACCGACACTCCTGAAAAATGCCGGATTGCATCTGACACTTGCAGAGCATTCAGTTTACTAAGCTGTTTGGCTGATAAAGTCTGGAAAGGAGCTGTTGTCCTGATTTCAGCTTTGCGGTATTGTTCGGTTATGGTTATTTCCCCAATCCGGTAAATTTTTGTTGTGTCTAATTTTTCAACCGCCAACAAAGCATGCTGTTGAAGGCTGAAACTTAAGAAAAACACCATCCCCTTCAGATACGGATTAACCTGGAAAGCAGACATAAAAATACAATCTATTTGTTTAATTCATTAACCAAATAGCTTGCAAGAAAAGAAAAATCAACAAAGCAATTATGAAATGCAATATTGGTTTTTGGCTCTATCCTCGAAAGCTCCAAAACAAAATATGCATGGGCAGGTTTTCTGACTTACTCCATCGTTGAACATCCTTCCCATTCCGTTATCGGAACAGTGGACTGAGTGTTGTTCAAGACATATAGCCTCTTTCTTAAACCTCCTTATCAGGAAGATCTGGATGGGCTTGGAGTTTACAGCAGCGGGACTGTTCAGGACTTTCACCTGATTCCCTATTACTCACTATGTAGGGAGACGTCTAAAAAATTCCCATAAGTGAACCGATGCAGCGACAAAAATATAAAGATTTTATCTAATCACCAAATAAACATTTTTTTTTGATGCCAGCTTGCGCATGTTCAGCAACGCATAGCGCATTCTGCCTAAGGCTGTATTGATGCTGACATCCGTTTTCTCGGCTATTTCCTTGAAACTCAAATCTTCAAAGAAACGCATACGAACTACCTCCTGTTGAACAGGCGGGAGGTAATCCACCATCTTCACCACATCACGAAGTACTTGTTCGTTCGACAGAATATCTTCAATACTTAAATCGGCAAGATTGGTATTATTAATAATATCGTAATCATAACCATCAGCAGAAATGGTATTTTCGTTCTTTTCCTTTCTGAAATAATCTATGATGAGATTGTGGGCAATCCGGTTGATCCAGCCCAGAAATTTACCACTTTCAAGATAGCGTCCCTGCTGGATAGTCATAATAGCTTTTATGAACGTATCCTGAAATATGTCTTCGGTGAGTTCTTTATCACGTACAATCTGGTAGATGTAATAATATACCTTTGATTTGTAACGCGTTAGTAAAACTTCAAATGCCGCATTGTTTCCTTCCTCATATAACTTAACCAATATTTCATCGGTTAATTGATTCAGTGTTTTCATTACTGCTTAATTTTAGGATATAAGCGTAATTTTATGCTATAGGCAATTGAATTTTGAGGGTTTATAAATCATTTAGGGTTGCAAATATATGTATTTGTTTTCAAACCACAAAAAACTTTTCTAAAATAACATAAATTCGACATAGAATGATCAAGTTCAGCTTACTCTTAAAACAGGTTTTTTGTCTGAATTGTCAAATTCTTTTAAAGACTCATCACATAAATAAAAAATTTCAGTAATTTCGTCCATGCTTAGCATAGTGATGGGCTTAAGTTATTAACCTTTATTTCAATACTAAAATACAGCAATTATCTCGTAATTATGCTAACTCTTTTCATTCCTTCTTATTTCGAACTCACATTAATTAGATTTTGAGTGTTGAAAAAAAAGAGAATTCATATTGATCAGGACATGTTGCTGCGGCTCAAATCAGGCGACCAGGGTGCATTTAAATTTATTTTCAACAAATATTACAACCGTATTTATACCTTTGCGTTGAATACACTTTACGATAAAACATTTGCTGAAGATATTGCACAATCGGTTTTCCTTACATTATGGGAGCATAGACATGAAATTAATGAAGAAAAAAATATCGTAAGCTTCTTATACACCATAACAAAAAATTATGTCTATCGTCAAACCGAGCGACTGCTACTCAAGCTTAAATACGAAGAGTATATAAAAGATAATCAGGAGATTGCTATAATTGCTATAGAAGATGATGTAAATAAAGGTTTTATTGAGGATATTCTTTCGAAATTGATTGAAGAACTTCCTCCGGCAAGACGTAAAATATTCCTTCTAAGTCGAAAACAATACCTTACTAATCGCGAAATAGCGAAACGTCTCTCTATCTCTGAAAAAACAGTCGAGACTCAAATTCGCCGTTCGTTACTTTTTCTGAAAGAAAAAATGCAATATTACCTTACACTCGTGTTGCTTTAAGTTTCCCATAAGCAGCGGTATCAAAGCGATACCACAAGTTTTCATCCAACGACACTTGTATAAAACAGACTTTCAACAATAAGCTCTGTCCAAATTTATTAAAACGTATTATATTATTTCCTGAATGTTAAATTTAATCTTGTTGTAAGGTTTTATCCTCTCTTACGTATATAATAATATATGACACAAAATAAAATCAACTTAATTAAGAAATTTCTCAGCAACGACATATCGTCTGACGAAATGTACGAATTGCGGCAGTGGTATAATGAAAAAGGATTAAGTGAAACTCTTTTTTCTGAATATTACCGACGCCAATGGCAAGAAGCGTTAGAAAACCCTGCCGATTCAGCGAATGAAAGTTGTTTGCGCGTTTGGAACAAACTCCATAAGCAACTTGACAAGGATTCCAGGTCAATAAAAACACTAAACCACACATCGTTAAAAGTGGTAAGAATATCTGCCGTTGTTGTTTTGTGTATTCTGTTAGGTTTTGGTTTGAATTGGAAAACAAGTCGCATGCCTCGCGAAGATCTTATAGTACGTGTTGAAAACGGACAAAAAGCACATGTGCAGCTCCCTGACGGTTCGTCTGTTTGGTTAAACTCGGCAAGTGAAATAAGATATTCTCCGGATTTTGGAAAGAAAAATCGTACAGTGAAATTGACTGGTGAAGCCTATTTTGAGGTTGAGAGCAACCCGGACAACCCGTTCATCGTTCAAACTGGAAATGATCTGGAAATAAAAGCATTGGGGACTAAATTCAATATAAAATCGTATAGCAACGACAAACAAATAACCGGAACACTTTTGGAAGGTAAAATTGATGTGAGCAATTCCTCTTTTTCCGAAATGCTGCAACCAAACGAACGTATCGTTTTCGACACTTCCAATAATACATTTCGGAAATCGTATATCCAAAGTAGTGACGAAGCTATTTTTTGGCTAACCGACCAATTCGTGTTCGACGGGGAAACATTGGAAAACATTGCCATGATTCTTGAACGCATGTATAACGTGAAATTCACGTTTGCTTCTCCTGACCTTAAAACCATACAGTACAGCGGAAAAATCAACAACAACAGCATGGAAAATGTATTGAACCTGATAACAACTGTATCTCCGCTCCATTACACCATAAATGACTCAATAATAACATTCAGTAAGAAAAAAATGAAATAATCACACTAAAACGTTTAATGCCTATGACGTAGAAAAATCAAAAAAATCGGGAACAATGCCCTAACATTGCTCCCGAAACAAAACATGAACACGAGAACTGTTTTTTTGCTTAAAAAAACGTATGAAACTAACGTTTTTATACCGTATTCACGCATACAAATGTACACAAAAACGTAAAAAAGCATACGGTATTTAGTAATATTTAAAATGTAATAACCATAAATAATAATACCAATGAAAGAAAAAGTTAAACAAATTTGTATTATCTGCTGTTTCCTGTTTTTTTTATATCCAGGCAAAAGCTTTGCACAACTCAACATTTTTGCAACAAACACAGAAATAAAAGCTGTACTTAAACAGATTGAATCTAAGAGTGATTACACTTTCTTTTACAGCGACGACTTTTTGGATTTAAATAAAAAAGTAAACATCAACGTGAGAAACAAACCGGTAGAAAACATTCTGAACACTTTGTTCAAAGATACCGGTATTACTTACAAGATCAACAACAAACAAATTGCCCTCTCGAGAAAAGATCTTGCCGAAGCCAAATCATCAGGCACATCGGTTTCTCCCGAACAGGATAAAAAAATATTCGTCAAGGGGCAAGTGTTGGATACCCACAAGGAACCGATTGTCGGCGCCACCATTATCGAAAAGGGAAATCTCTCCAACGGAACTATTACCGATATGAATGGTGGTTTCACACTCAGCGTACCTTCTGATGCCGTGCTGCAAATTTCATACATCGGCTACCAGGAACAGGAAATCCCAATTAGCGGAAAAACCTCGTTTGACATTGTAATGAGGGAAGAAACCAAACAGTTGGATGAGTTGGTAGTTGTGGGATACGGACAACAGAAAAGAGTAAATGTCATCGGCTCTATTTCTCAGGTAGAAGGTGAGAAAATCAGCCAACGCTCCAATGCCAACATCACCAATGCGTTAACAGGAATGATGTCCGGTGTAACCATTATCCAACGTTCAGGCGCTCCCGGCAATCCTGACAACAATCAAATTCAAGTTCGTGGCGTAGGCTCATTCGGAGCAAATCCTATTGCATTGGTCTTAATTGACGGAGTTCCCGGATCACTCTCTGATGTTAATCCGGCAGAAGTTGAAAGTGTTTCCGTGTTGAAAGACGCATCCACTGCCGCCATTTACGGTGCGCGTGCAGCTAACGGTGTTATTCTGATTACCACAAAAGCCGGCAAAGAAGGAAAAATTCAGGTTTCGTATAACGGATATGTGGGTATGAATAAACCCACGGCATTCCCCGACTTTGTGTCCACGTGGGAATATGCCGAACTGTTAAATGAGGCGTCCAATTCGACGATTTATACCAATGAACAAATAGCCAAATTTAAAGACGGCTCCGACCCTGACCATTATGCTAATGATAATTACCTGAAACGTGTTTTTAGTCGTGACGGTGTTCAAACGAGCCACGATATCAATATTAATGGTGGAAATCAAAGTACAAAGTATCTATTATCATTCGGCTATTTAAAACAGAACGGATTAGTCGAAAAAAACGATTATTCAAGATATACCGCACGAATAAATTTAACCACCAATTTGCTCTCAAACCTTAAGCTCACAACACGTGCAAGCGGTATCATGTCAAACAGAAACGAACCAGCTGTACCGGCCGGCGACGATGTTGCCGATATGAGCGGCATTATTATAAAAGCCCTCCGTTTCCCCGGTGTTACTCCTGTAAAACTTAGTAACGGAGAGTATAGTAAAGGTCAGGAATTACATGGTACGCCGCCCGCCTGGATAGAAAGCGCCTCTTTTTATTCACTTCCCGAGTATAAGACAACAGTTAATTTGTCTCTGAATTACAAACCGATTGAGTCCATAGAATTGACTGCAATGGGTGGCTTCACCCATAATAATTACGAGGCCAAACGCTTTCGCTCAACCTTGAATTTGGAAGACGGACGTGTATTAGGTCCTTCGTTTCTGGAAGATAAAATGTTACGAGGTTTTTATAAAACTTTCCAAACAACTGCCAATTATAATGAAAAAATAAACGAACACAATTTTTCAATTCTCGCCGGTTACTCGTTTGAACATTATAGTGATAGGTGGGTTACTGGTTTTCGCGATAACTTTGCATCCAATGATTTACCTTATTTGGATGTAGGAGCTCCTGATAATCAAAAAGCCGATGGATCGGGTTCGGAATGGGCATTGCAATCAGTATTTGGACGTTTGAACTACAACTATGCAGAGCGTTATTTATTGGAAACAACTATGCGCTACGACGGGTCATCACGTTTTCCTAATACAAAAAAATACGGTTTTTTCCCTTCATTAGCAGTCGGATGGCGTATCAGTGAAGAAAACTTCGTGCGTGAAAATGAAAAACTAAACTGGCTCACAAACTTAAAACTAAAAGCATCCTGGGGAGTACTGGGCAATCAGAATATTGGTGACTATCCTTATCAAACGCTTTATGATTTGGGACGCAATTATCCTTTTGGGACAACATTTGCATCTGGCGCTTCCATCACTACACTTACCGATCCCAACCTGCGATGGGAAAGTACGCGAACATGGGACGTAGGCTTTGAAAGTATTCTGTGGAATGGGCTGCTTTCGTTCAATGCCACGTATTTCAACCGTTATACATACGACATTCTTTACGCGCCGTCGGGGAGTGTTTCCAGCGTATTGGGATTAAAAATCTCACCCATCAACACGGGTTCGTTGCTCAATCAAGGATTTGAGTTTGAAGTGGGACACCGCTATCGGAAAGGCAATTTTTCATTGGATGTCCAGGGTAATTTCAATATCTTGCAAAACCAAATTCAGACACTTGGTGTAGGTAATGTAGAGCAGTTGAACGGATTAGTCGGTAGCGGCGGTTTGTACATTGGCCATCCGATGGAGGTGTATTACGGCTATCTGTCCGATGGCGTCTTTTTGAATAACGAGGATATAAAAGCGTGGCCAGATCAAACACAAATCACACCTAAAGCGCAGCCGGGTGATATCAGGTATAAAGATATCAGCGGTCCCGATGGCGTACCTGATGGAAAAGTCGATCCCAATTACGACCGTGTTATACTTGGCTCGCGCATTCCCAAATATACTTTTGGCTTGAGTGTAAATGCTGCATATAAAATGTTTGATGCATCCATTCATATGCAAGGAGTTACCGGTGTAAAAGGAATGCTGACTAGGTATGCCAGCTTTGCCATGTGGCAAGAAGGCAATGTTCAGCGTTGGCAAGCCGACGGGCGTTTTCGCGCTGATAATCCGCAACGATACCCTGACTACCCACGACTTGAAACTATTGCAAGTGGCGGAAGCCCTAATACCGAAACCTCTGATTTTTGGGTGCTTAATGCGTCGTATCTGCGTGTTCGTAACTTACAAATAGGCTATACATTCTCTAAAAAGTGGCTCGAACCTTTGCGTTTGTCAAGTTTAAGGGTGTATGCTTCGGGAGATAATTTACTTACTTTCAGTGCTTATCCTCAAGGATGGGATCCCGAGATTAACACCTCCGGGGACTTTTATCCAATTCAGCGAACTTTTACATTTGGTATAAACATTAAATTCTGATGAATATGTACACGAAAATTTTCAAATATATCTTTCTGTCTGTTATTTTTGCGATAATTGGTGTTTCTTGTGATCTGGAGCTAAATCCGTTGAATAAATTTTCAGACGAAACTTTATGGTCAAGCGAAGAAAATGCAAAAGTAGCTTTAACCGGGCTTTACCGTGGCGATATTTTGTTTAACTCGCCAGAATACCAGCCTTCTGACTGGTGGAGTTATGGCGGTTTAATTTTTTTGGAATTTGCTTCCGATAATTTATACGACCGGCGCGGTAATGCTTCAAACTTTTTCCGTATTTCCAACGGACTACTCGTTTCTAACAATCCGTTCGTTACGCGTTATTGGACAAATACTTATAAACGCATTGCTCAGTGTAACCGTTTTTTAGAAAATATAAAAAAATTACCGGAAACAACTGTTACCAAACGTTATGCTGCCGAAGCCCGTTTTATTCGTGCTTGCCAATATTTTTATCTTTCTCAATACTTTCAAGATGTTCCTCTTGTAACCACAGTGCTTACGCGTGAGGAAGCCAACATCGTGAAAAGAGATAGTAATAACGTAGTAACGCAGTTTGTCATCGATGAGCTAAAAGCCGCCGTCCTCGATTTGCCACGTTTCAAAAACCTGTCGGCGAGCGAAATCGGCCGTGCCAGCAAACAAGCCGCACTGGCTTTTCTTGGGCGCATCTATATGGCTGAAAACAAATGGTCTGACGCCGCTATTGTATATAAAGAAATTATCGATTACGGTGATAACCAATTGGCAGCTGATTATAAGTCGCTTTTCATTCCCCAAGGCGAAAACAGCAGCGAAAATATTTTCTCGATGCAATATCTTGAAAGCTTAGCGGGACAATCCATGCCTCAGCACGCTTTGCCCGCAAAGGACGGAGGATGGTGTATCGTTAACGTACCAGCTTCATTATTTGAATCGTATCAATTTACGGATGGAACAAATTTTTCTTACAACAACCCTTTATATGATCCTGATAATTTAGGCAAAAACAGGGATCCGCGACTCGACTATACCATTCTTTATAATGGTGCTATGTTTATGGGAAAACCCTACATCAGCCATCCCGATTCAGTATCTAGTCCCGACAGGGTTATGGGTGGGCAAACCACTCAAACAGGGTTTATGATGCGCAAATATTTCGACGAGAATTACAAAGGCAATTTGCAGGAGTATGGAGGAAATATTCCAATCATTCGCTATTCCGAAGTACTACTTAGTTACCTTGAAGCAAAGATGGAGGCTGAAAATTCCGTTTCACAAACATTGCTCGATGAAACAATAAATTTAGTCAGAGGGCGAACATCAGTGAATATGCCAAAAATTACACAAACTGATGTTACTTTATTACGTCCTGTTTTGCGTAATGAAAGACGTATTGAACTGGCTTGCGAAGGAATCCGCTATTGGGATATTTTACGTTGGAAAATTGCCAGCGACGTATTGACCAAAGATATCTACGGAGCACCTTTCCCGGGAGCAGTGCGCACACGCGTAAAAGTTCCTGGCAATCCTGATCCCCATGCACGTTGGTATGTGAATACAAGCACTTTTCGCACACCAAGAGATTATAAATGGCCTATACCGCAATCGGAGCAAGATATTAATCCAAATTTGCGATAGACCTAGATTAATCAACGTGGATTTCTATGTTAAACAAATTCAGAAAGAGATTTTTTTAAGGTAATAAAACTAGATTGGGTATGTCATCCTAGACCTGTCAGGTTTTCAAAACCTGACAGGTCTGATTAGGTATTTTTAAAATTCACTCCACATACAACACTAATCCCTTCAGATATTCTCCCTCCGGATGATAGATATTAACCGGATGATCTGCAGGTTGTGTTAGCTGATGAAGAATACGCACATTACGACCGGTTTCGGCAGCTGCGCTGAAAACAGCTAACCGGAACTGTTCCTTACTAATGACCTGCGAACAGGAAAAAGTGAAAATAATGCCACCCGGTTTTACCTGTTCAATGCCTTTGGCGTTGAGTCGCTTGTATCCTTTCAGGGCATTCCTGACCGCATCCCGATGTTTGGCAAAGGCCGGTGGATCCAGAATAATTAAATCATATTGGTTTTTGTTGGCATTCAGGTAACGGAAAGCATCCTCAGCAAAAGAAGCATGACGGGTATCTCCGGGAAAATTCAATTCCACGTTTTTGTCCGTCAGCTCAATAGCTTTAGCTGAACTATCGACCGAATGTACCAGTTTTGCCCCTCCCCGCATTGCATATACTGAAAATCCGCCTGTATAGCAGAACATATTCAACACGTTTTTACCTTTTACATATTGCTCCAGTAAAGCTCTGTTTTCTCGCTGATCAATGAAAAAACCGGTCTTCTGTCCTTTCAGCCAATCTACCTGAAACTGAAATCCGTGCTCGAGTGTAGTATGCCCAGCATTATCCTTTCCAATCAGGAACCCATTCTCCGGTTCGAGCGCAGCCTTGAATGGTAGCGTTGTTTCCGACTTATAATACACGTTTTGCACACCCGGTACACATTTAACTATGGCTTCAGCCAGTATTTTTCTGACATGGTGCATTCCTACCGAATGCGCTTGCATCACCGCGGTATCACCATATATATCAACAATCAATCCTGGCAGGTTGTCCCCTTCTCCGTGAATCAGCCGGAAAGTATTGTTGTCACCATGAATCAGACCGGCAGCCATACGCAACTGATACGCCAAATTCACCTTTTCAAACCAAAAACAATCATCAACAGCCACATTAGCAAAAGATAAAACCCGCACGGCAATACTACCAATCTGGTAATGCCCGACTGCTAGGAAACTTTTATCCGCAGCGTAAACCGCGACCAAATCTCCTTCATCAGGTTTACCTTCAATGGACTGAATGGCGCCTGAGAACACCCAGGGGTGAAACCGGCGAAGGCTTTCTTCTTTTTTTGGTTTTAATTGTATTTTGATCATATTTATTTTTTTATGTCGCCAGTCTTTAGTCTCCGGTTTTGTCGCTTCCTACGGAAGCAAATCAAACAAAATGACTCTCCACTTCCCGTTCTCCGCTATTCACTATTAGCTATTCGTTATTAGCCAATAGCTCAATCTCCGCTTTCGTCAGCTTCTTTTCCTGCATCAGCTGTTTGTAAATCATCAGCGCAGCCCAAGCATCAGTTGCAGCATAACGTTGTTGTTGCTCGGTCAGCTCCGGACTCTCCCAGTTAGTCAAGCGCTGACTTTTCGAAATTTTCTGATTGAATACGATGGCAAAGATTTTTTGTAATCCCAGTTCGAGGATACCATAGCTTTTCACAATTGACTGCAAATCAACAATATTTTCCGGCTTAAACCGATGGAGTTTATTCAACCCATTAAAATCATCCTTTAATGCCAGGCCAATTTTTTTCACCGACTTGTCTGACAGAAAATCACCCAGCTCTTTTGGAAAGGAAATTTTATTCAATCTAAATAAAAAGCACTGATCTTCAGTAGAAATCTGCAATAACGCCACTTTATGCAATAATCCCTTTTTAAACGAGGGTTTTGTTTCAGTATCAACTCCAACAACTTGTTGTTGACACAATACTGCCATGGCATCCGTTACCTTATCTTCACTATCGACCACCCTTACCTTTCCCTCAAAAACCACGATGGGTAATTCGTTAACCTCTTCTTTACTTATCTTGGGTTTAATCATTTAAAATCTACATTATTAATCATCTTCTCGCAGAAAATTCACAAAATTATTTCTGTCTAATTTCCCTGCATGAGAATTTTTATCTGCCTCATCTTCATATATTTGACCGCTGTATTTAATATTATGCAAAGCCCGCAGTGCATTCAGCGTTTTTTGCCCCCAATGCTCTCCAAATGCCTCCAGGCAAGTGACCAGGGCATCATTCATGACATCAGTATCTGCCAACTGGTAATTCGCCGCAAAATCTTTCAGCTCCTGATATACATCCGCCAGATTTTCAGATACAAAAGCGGCAATTGGCGTATCGCTCAACGCCATATCCGGATGAAAAGTCTCCAGGTATGAGTCCTGCTCCCCGAGTATAGCTTCAACTTGCCCTTTGATATCGTTATAATCTTCCTCGGTTACAAACCTTTCTGTCTCATCATCATAAACACGGGAAGGAATCTCAAGCAGAGATGTTTTCAAATACAATAATGCCAGGATTTTGACACTTTTATTGACAAATTCCTCGCGTGATAAGTCAACTGCATGTTCCAAAAACAAGCAGGTCTCTGCCGTCACCGTCACAAATTCAATCACAGGAGGCGAATACACAATATGGTCGGGAAGATGTTCTATTTTCATGCTGTTCAATTCATGCTGTTCAAAATTTAACATGCAAAAGTAAAAAAAAATATCGGGGTGCTGAAAATAAACAGCCAACCTGCAAACTTTTTTATCTTTTACGTTGTTTTATGAATAGAAAGTTTCACCTCTAAATCCGAAGTATTATGGAAGAAAAAATTGTAAAACTAAAAAATTACGAGCGAATGGAAGAGGCGATGCTTGATCAGTCGGTACTGTCCAAAAACAATATCTCCAATTCCATCTCTAATTCGACCAGTGCTGAGATTTTGCCGATGCTCTATGATCTTAATGAAGGTATCGCGCTGATGGTGTTTGAAAAAGATCTAGATAATGCCTGGGAAGTTCTGAAAGAATATCATCAATATGATGAGTGATCTTTAAAAAGTCTAAATCAACCCAGGATCTCGTTTAAGGGTTTCATAACAAAGTCCCGCTCCTTCATGTGAGGGTGCGGGACTTTCAATTCCGGTAAGTCAATTACCAAATCATCATAAAGCAAAATGTCAATATCAATGATTCTGTCGGCATAAACACCATCGACCGACTTGTGATCTCTACCCATCTCTTGCTCGATTCTCTGAAGTTGATGAAGCAGTTCAAGCGGCTGTAAGGCAGTCTCCACACAAATCACTACATTGACAAAATCATGTTCCGACTCAAATCTCCACGGAGCAGAAACATAATAATCAGACCGACAAATGACCTCGCCCGTTACCGTTGCAATTTTACGAATTGCTTGGTCAATGTTGCCCTTTTTATCACCGAGGTTGCTTCCTAATCCCAAGTAAGTTTTCATGATTCACGAAAGTTTCAGATTTCACTTAATTCCAGCCAACGCATGGTTTTTTCATCAATCAATTCCAGCAAAACAGAAAAACGCTCAGACGCAGTAACAATTTCGTCATTACTCAATGTTCCCGATGACAATGCTTCTTCAATGTTAATCTTTTCTTCCTCCAATTCGGGAATCTCACGTTCCAGCGCTTCAAATTCCTGCTTCTCTTTAAAACTCATTTTACGTTTGGAAGATACTTTGTTTTCGTTCATATTTGCGGTTTTTCGCTCTCCGCTTTCCGCTTTCCGTTCTATATTTTCCGCTTTCCGTTCTCCGCCTACAAGCTCCCATTCACGAAAATCTGTATAATTACCCGGAAAATCCTTTATCTCCGCGTTTCCTTTGAAAACCAGCAAATGGTCAACAACCTTATCCATAAAATAGCGGTCGTGACTCACCACAATTACACAACCTTTGAATGACTGCAAGTATTCTTCCAGGATGTTAAGTGTAACAATGTCCAGGTCATTTGTCGGCTCATCCAGTACCAGAAAATTAGGATTCCGCATCAGTACGGTACACAGGTGCAATCGCCTTTTCTCTCCCCCGCTGAGTTTATACACATAATTATATTGAGTTTCCGGCGCAAAAAGGAAATGCTGCAAAAACTGTGATGCAGACATCTTTTCCCCATTTCCAAGATTCACTTCTTCGGCAATATCGCGCACTACATCAATGACTTTCATCTGTTCATCAAATGTCAGTCCATCCTGACTGTAATATCCGAAAACCACCGTTTCGCCAACATCAAACGAACCACTGTCCGGTTTCACTTCCCCCAACAACATTCTCAGGAAAGTCGTTTTACCGGTACCATTTTTACCGATGATACCCATTTTTTCATAGCGTGCAAAATTATAATAAAACTGATCCAAAATTTTATAATCTCCGTAAGCCTTGGAAACATATTTAGCTTCAAAGATCTTAGAGCCTAAGTAGGAAGCCTTTACATCCAGCTGTACCTTATCCTGATTCAGTTTTTGTTTAGCCCTATCCTCAATATCATAAAAACGATCGATACGCGATTTGGCTTTGGTTGCCCGAGCCTGCGGCTGACGCCGCATCCAGTCTAATTCCTTTCGATAGAGATTATTAGCCCTTTCCGTTTCAGCATTAAATGCCTCCATTCGCTCCTGTCTCTTTTCTAAATAATAACTATAATTCCCGCTATACTGAAACAACTGTTGCTGATCAAGTTCGAGAATATTCGTACACACCCGATCAAGGAAATAGCGGTCATGCGTCACCATCAGCAGTGCCATGGATGAACGTTTCAGAAAATCCTCCAACCACTCCACCATTTCCAGATCGAGGTGGTTGGTAGGTTCGTCTAATATCAGCAAATCAGGTTCACCAATCAGCACATTGGCCAGTGCTACCCTTTTCAACTGTCCGCCCGACAACTCCCCGATTTTCTGTTCAAAATTGGTGATTTTCAGCTTACCCAGTACCTGTTTGATCCGTGCCTCGTAATCCCAGGCATTGTGCAAATCCATGCGATTCATAATTTCAGGCAATAAGTCGTGGCTACCCGACAGCATACAATGCTCATACGCTGCAATCGTCCTCACCACTTCGTTATCCAACTGCAAACAAGCATCAATCACCGAAAGCTCTTTTGGAAAGTCGGGCGATTGCTCTAAGTAACTCACCCGCAAATCCCGGCGGAAAGAAATCGTGCCTGTATCGTAATCTTCTTTTCCGGCAATAATATTCAATAAGGTTGTTTTGCCGGTACCATTTTTTGCAATCAAAGCAACCCGCTGTTTTTCCGATATTCCGAAAGAAATATCCTGAAACAACAATAAATCACCGAATGACTTGGTAAGATGCTCTATCTGAAGGTAACTGACCATATACTAAAAATTTGTCGCAAAGATACAATTTTTGATGCAGTCCCCGAATTTGGAATGATTACAAATTAACAAAACAGACTAAAAAACCCCTTTTGTACTTGCTACTAAGTAACAAAAAAAGCTATCTTTGCATACATGTGTATCCAAATCATTGGCACATTATCTTATTGGCACATTATCACATTAAAATAACATGAAATAAATATTCATCTTTAAAAAATTTAAAAATGGCATCATTAAAAGGAACACAGACCGAGAAGAATCTTTTGATTTCTTTCGCAGGTGAAAGTCAGGCTCGCATGCGTTACACCATGTTCGCTAGCAAAGCAAAAAAAGAAGGATTTGAACAAATTGCAGGTGTTTTCCTGGAAACAGCTGAACAGGAAAAAGAACACGCAAAAAAATTCTTCAGTTATTTAGAAGGAGGCATGGTAGATATTAACGCT
>Ga0265294_10005452_pt1 | contig 15523 bp, 10 predicted proteins | sample MunlanPumphouse3_FD_192504 | JGI IMG/M metagenome (GOLD analysis project Ga0265294, IMG submission 192504) | Groundwater microbial communities from a municipal landfill in Southern Ontario, Canada - Pumphouse #3 | ecosystem: Environmental > Aquatic > Deep subsurface > Groundwater | place...
CTTATCAAGAAGATAGATTTTAAGAAAATTATAAGCAAAGGTGTTAAATTGGGAATGGATTTCCTGATTGCAGGTGGCATAGGTGCTCTTGCAGACCTGACGCTTAGTAGTATCCTTGCATCTATCAAGAACTCATCTGGGGGAATAGATACCAAGCAAATAGAGGAGATACTTGAAAAATTTAAAAAGGAGGAAAATACTCGTACTGATGTAAAAAATTTCAGGAATGAGTTTAAGACTTTGCTTGAAATGAGTAAAGTTGAAAATGTGGTCGTTTTTATTGATGAATTAGACCGCTGTCAACCAGACACCATACTTGAAGTATTTGAAGCTATGCGCTTATTCCTTTTTGTAGAAGGAACATCTTTCATCATCGGCGCAGATGAACGCTTGATTCAGTATGCTATTAAAAGTAAATATAAAGAAGTGCCTGGAAACAATTTGGATATTGGGAAAGAGTATCTTGAAAAAGTAATACAGTACCCAATAACTATTCCACAACTCAATCGTACAGAGGTTAATCAATATCTTTCTTGTCTTCTATTAGAAAAACGCCTTGAAGATAAAAAAGATTTTAATCAATTGCTTTCGGCAATTTGTTCATTAAAGCCGGATGAAGAATTTACGATGGAACTCATTAATGCAAAGGCAAATTCAATAGCTGATTCTTGTAGGGATGAAATGGCTCTTTCGCGACAGATCTCTTCCGTTTTAGCACCAAGTATAAATGGTAATCCACGGCAATGTAAGCGCTTTTTGAATATGCTATATATGCGTTTAAATTTAGCTAAAGCAAGACAAGTGGATTTGGATAGGAATATTCTTGCTAAGCTTATGCTTGCCGAATATTTTAATCCAGAATTTTTTAAAGCCGTAATAAAACCAACGAATCGAGAACAATTCAAAGTCTTTGAAAATGGTGAACAATTAAATGATGATAATCCTTTTTTTAATTGGAAAGACAAAGATTGGGTAAAAGAATGGATACATAATGACACTCGAATTGGTGATGCCAAATTAGAAGAGTATGTATATTTTTCTTCCATAAAAAATAGATATGGCCAATCTAACCTTGATCAACTGAGCCCTACTGCTAAAAGATGTTATGATTCTTTGGCGGATGGTACTGAGACAAATAGACAAGAAGCATTGAAGTTGGTGGAAGGTATTGCTCCAGGAGAAAAAGCTATTATTGCATCAGAATTATTTTCAATAATTGAAAATTGTTCCACAATGAATGTTGAGGTACTGCGTTCCTATGCTGATTTTAGTGTGAAAGTAGGAATGATTCCTGAAGCATTGAATAATTTGATGAATATCCCAGCAAGTCAGTATGACGTGCCATCTTATGGTCAACTTACTCCTTTTATATCAAAACTTAATTCTGAAGAGTCAAAGCAATTTATTGCTTACCTTATGACTAACCAAAAACTAAAATCAACCATTGAGAGAGGTTCTCAATTAAATAAATTACTAAAATAATGGGAACATCAAACTTATATAAAGGTCCGAAAAAAAATATTTTGTTACCATCGGATTATAATCCCGATGAAATACCTGAATTAGATAATTCTCCTGAGAATGTCCCGGAGCAAGAACTGCCTTCAGACAACCCAGAGGAGAATGAACCTTCAGAGTCTCCTATACAGCCAGTTACTTGGGGAACCGTTCGTAGTTCTATTAGTAAAGCCATGAATAATAGAAACGGACGTAATGTTAAGAGTGCTATAAGAAATTATACGAAAGCTCTCGGTGGACACACTAATGCGACGCGTCAGGCTGTAAAAGTTAGGAATACTGCTGGTGTAATCTATTCTTATTTCGCAGGAGCTCCAGATGTAATTCGTAAAAGATTAGAAGAAGTTGGCATCCAATTCAATGACCGACCAACAAAGGATATATTTCGCGATATATGTAACTTTATAACTCCTGTTCCCAATGACTTAGAGGATTCATTAGTCAACATTGCACTGCAAGAAACGTTTGCAGATGTAGCAGCTGATCCGAATATTGATCTCAGTAGGTTGGATAGTTTCAATGAAGAATTACTACAAAGACTCATCGGAGGCTTGATGAAGCATTATATATTTGATAAACTTATATTACAATCCGAGCAAACTGCACTTAAGAAGTGTACGAGCACTACAAAGTTGCGTGAATTGGAAAAGAATATAAAATATTATATTGATGGTATTGTTGATAGTATAATTCCTAAATTGGTTAGAACAGGAATGAACCCTTCCGACTTCAATCGAGCTTTGGAAGCTCTATGTGATGTGTCATATAAACAAATGGAGGAGTTACAATGAGAAATTGCTTTGTTTTTACGCTCTCTGATAAAGATAGCTATAGGATTGCTAATTCTGCAACAGTTAATATTAATGATTCGTCATTTTTTCGTTATACATTTTGGAAGCCACGTGTAGGAGGTAAAAAGCAAACTTATATAACTCCGTGTAGATTTTCAAATGATGCGCTTGACCTATTCTATATATCATTGATGATTTTTTATGCCGATAGAAAAGTAAAACGTAAAGATCAGAATGATGCATGGACTCGCTATTTCGAATTATATATACCAGTAAAGGATGAGGTGAAATGGGAAGCTTGTAAGAAAATACTTACCGATGCCTTGAACTTTCTTACTGGAGATCATTGGATATTACATTTCCGCAGCTGGATTCCTCTGACAGATGAAGAATACAATTATAGAAAAGGACGACATAGGTATAGACGCTCTGTCAAGAAAATAGATACAGATGTGTTTTGTATGTTGTCAGGGGGCTTGGACTCCTTCATCGGGGCGATTAATTTACTTAAAGAAGGTAAAAAACCATTATTTATTAGTCATTATGGCGGTGGAAAAGGCGTTAAGAAATACCAAGATAATGTTGTAAGCTCGTTGTCTACCTATTATAATGTAAAACAAAAATGCTTTTTCCGTTTTTATGCTGCTGTTCAAGATGGAAAAGAGGACACTACGAGGTCTCGTTCATTAATGTTTTTTGCACATGCTATTGCTGTTGCATCTGGGATGAATCATCATGTTGACTTATATATTCCTGAGAATGGAGTTATTTCATTAAATATACCTCTTACAGTTATGCGTCTCGGTAGTTTAAGTACCCGCACTACACATCCATATTTTATGGATCTATTGCAACAACTCATAACAAAACTTGGTTTAGATATTACTTTAATAAATCCTTTCCAGTTTTTAACTAAAGGAGAGATGATGACAACATGCTTAGATCAAGACTTCTTGAACGGACACTATCATAATACGTTATCATGTTCGCATCCGGATCAAGGTCGTTGGTCTGGAGATGAAGCTGGACATTGTGGTGAGTGTTTGCCATGTACAATTCGTAGGGCAGCTATTAAAGCAGCGCATTTAGAGGATACCTCATGTTATCGTCACAATTATGATACACCAACAGGTAAAGAAGTGTTGCAATCTTACAAACTTGGCTTATCTATTCCTAAGGATAGTATGGCGGCAATTCAGATGTCTGGCCCAATTGAAAACAATCAACAGGATTATGCCAATCTTTATGAGAGAGGAATAAAAGAACTAAAGGATTTTATAGATTTATTTTAATGGGATATTTATACGACACGCACTTTCATCTCGATTTACAAAAAAACAAATCAGAGGCAATTCGTGAGATAGAAGAAAAGCAAATATATACTATAGCAGTTACTAATCTTCCTGATTTATATAGAAAAGAATCAATTGAGATAGCAAGTAAGTATATTAGATTTGCTTTAGGTTTTCACCCAGAGCTACTTCATCTTTATAAGAAGCAAATTCCATTAATGTGGGAGTTCTTATCAGAAGCACGGTATATTGGAGAGGTTGGATTAGACTTTGTTGATACCACTCATAAAGAAGAACAAATTGCTTTCTTTAGCGAACTTGTAGAAAGATGTCGATATGATAGTAGCAAGATAATAACAATTCACTCTCGTTGTGCAGTAAAACGAGTATTGGAAATAGTCGGCGACAATTTTAGATTCAAACCGATTCTTCATTGGTTTACTGGGACTAAAGAAGAATTGCATTATGCAATAGAAAGAGGCTTCTTTTTTTCTGTTAATGGGGTTATGATGACTTCAAAAAAGTTTAAATCCTTTTTGACATCAATACCTAAAGAACGCTTGCTGCTCGAAACAGATAGCCCATTTACTCATTTTAAGGACACACATTCAGATGAACTTTCAAGGGTTGCATTGGCTCTTGAAGAAGAAAAAGAAGGTATAAATCTAATGAATAACTTTAGATATTTATTATCCCAATGAAGTTTAATAATACCTATGGTATGTTTGTCCACCAATTCCTCCTATCGCCTCAGTCCATCCCAGACGGTGCGGTTTGTTTGCGCAAATTTCATTGATTATTGTGTAATATATTAATAATCAATATATACAAATTTCTTCAACGAGGACGAATACTGATCGTTTGCCCCATACAAAAACATCCCGTTTGAATCATCAACGGGATGTTTTTGTATGGGTTCTCTGTGCTCCGCTCTCAACCGTCGCAGGGCAGACCTGCCGGGAGAAAGGAGGGCGGAGCGTTTTTTTATAGCAGTTTATCGATCTTGTCGGTGAACATGTTCTTGGGACCTGCGCCTACCAGCTTGTCAACCACCTCTCCGTTTTTGAGGAAGAGCACGGTAGGAATATTGCGGATGCCGTACTTAGAGGTGGTGTCGTCGTTGTTGTCCACATCGAGTTTGCCGACCACCACGCGGTCTTTATATTCTTCGCCGATCTGATCAATGATCGGTCCCACCATCTTGCAGGGGCCGCACCACTCAGCCCAGAAATCGATCACCACCAGTTTATCCGATTGTAACACTTCTTCTATGTTTGCGTCAGTAATTTGAAGAGCCATATTTCTCTGTTTTGTTTGTGAATATGATTAATTGATCTTGAATTCGATATTCAGCTCATCTCTCAGGGTATCGACGAGATGCTTGTTGACCCTGACCCGGGTAGGGCGGGAAAATAGCCGGATGTTCATATGCCGTTCCTCTCCGATGATCTGGAAATATAACAATGAATGTCCCGAATTGTTTTTCACCAGTGCCGATAATTCGGTAACCGTGGTGTCATTCAGTTCGGTAAGAGGAATCTGCAGGGTGATCTTCGACACCAGCTTATCCTTCATCTCCGACAGTAGCCCGATCGAGGTGATCTTCACCTCCGTTTCATTCTCCCGGTATCGTTTGGGTTGCACTTTTCCCTCGATATAGACCGACAATCCGACCCGCGCATACCGGCCGAAGTTGACACTGTCCTCACTGAAGAGCGCCATTTCGTAACTGCCCGCATAGTCCTCGATTTTGAAAATGGTATAGGGCGATCCCCTTTTGGTTTGTCCTTCCCGTACCGCAGTGATGATACCGCCGAAGGAGATATCCAATCCGTTGAGGGTATCCAGTTCCTGCAGCCGCACGGTATCGGCATTACATACATACTTCAGGATGAACTCGTAGTCATCGAGGGGGTGGGCCGACAGGTAGATGCCGATGAGCTCCCGCTCCTTGTTCAGCCGCTCTAAGTCGGACCAGCGTGCCGCCTGCGGTATCTCCGGGCGGGCGATCTGGAATGAGCTGTCATCCCCAAAGAGAGAGTTCATGACTTCCTGTTTGTCCTGCTGGAATTTGTTGCCGTAGCGGATCAGCGTTTCCAGGAACTCCTCCCCTTTGTTGTTGGAGGCGAAGAATTGCTCCCGTTGGATACCGGGCAGGGAGTCGAAAGCACCGGAGAGGGCCAGCGCCTCGATATTTTTCTTGTTACAGGAGGAGAGGTTCACCCGTTCCACGAAATCGAAAATGTCTGAGAATGGACCGTTTTGTGTCCGTTCGGCAATGATGTCGTTTACGGCTCCCTGGCCTACGCTCTTGATGGCAGCCAGCCCGAAACGGATGTCTCCTTGGTGGTTGACGGAGAATTTCAGGAATGATTCGTTCACGTCGGGACAGAGGACATTGATCCCCATCGTCTTGCACTCATCCATGAATTTGGTGATCTCCGTGATGTTGTTCAGGTTGTTGGAGAGCACCGCCGCCATATATTCCGACGGGTAGTTAGCCTTCAGCCAGGCGGTTTGGTAAGCAACCCAGGAGTAGCAGGTGGCATGCGACTTGTTAAAGGCATAGGAGGCGAATTTCTCCCAGTCGGCCCATATCTTATTGAGGATTTTCTCCTGATATCCGTTCTTCTTTCCTCCCGCAAGGAACTTCTCCTTGAGCGACATCATCTTGTCGATCATCTTCTTGCCCATCGCTTTGCGGAGCTCGTCCGACTGGCCGCGGGTGAAGCCGGCCAGCAGTCGCGAGAGAAGCATCACCTGCTCCTGATAGACGGTGATGCCATAGGTCTCGCTCAGGTATTTCTCCATCACGGGCAGGTCGTAGCTGATCTCCTCTCTGCCGTGCTTGCGGGCAATGAACGAGGGAATATAGTCCATCGGTCCCGGACGGTAGAGAGCGTTCATGGCGATGAGATCCTCAAATTTAGTGGGTTGCAACTCCTTGAGGTACTTCTGCATGCCGGCCGACTCAAACTGGAAGGTGCCGGTGGTCTGTCCGTTGCAGTAGAGGCGGTAGGTGGCCGCATCGTTCATGTCGATGGTGTCGATGTTGATCTTCTCCCCGCACGTTTGCTCGATGGTTGTCAGCGCATCCTTGATGATGGAAAGGGTCTTGAGGCCGAGGAAGTCCATCTTGATCAACCCGGTCTCCTCGATCACCGACCCTTCGTACTGGGTGACCAGCAGCTTCTCCCTGGTCTCCTTGTCTTCGGCCGTGCTGATGGGTACCACGTCGGAGATATCACGCTGTCCGATGATCACGCCGCAGGCATGTACTCCTGTATTGCGAACGTTTCCCTCGAGCATGCCTGCATATTTCAGGGTATCTCTCACCAGCGGATCGCTGCTGTTGGCTGCCTCTTTGAGCTCCGGTACATTGTCGATGGCTGCTTGCAGGTTTACTTTCTTCACGTTCGGGATCCTGTCTGGGATAAGCTTGGCCAGCCGGTTTGATTCGGAGAGCGGCAGCTTATGTACCCGGGCTACGTCACGAATCGACGACTTGGTGGCCATTGTTCCGTAGGTGATGATGTGGGCTACCTTCTCGTTGCCGTACTTCTCAGTGACCCAGCGAAGCACCTTGCCACGCCCTTCGTCGTCGAAATCGATGTCGATATCGGGCATCGAGATGCGGTCGGGGTTGAGGAACCGCTCAAACAGCAGGTCATACTTCAACGGGTCGATGTCGGTGATCCCCAGACAGTAAGCCACCGCCGAGCCGGCAGCGGATCCACGGCCGGGGCCTACGGCCACATCCATCTCCCGGGCTGCGTTGATAAAATCCTGTACAATCAGGAAATAACCCGGAAATCCCATGTGCTTGATGGTCTTCAGCTCGAAGCTGAGTCGCTCCTTGATCTCCTCCGACAGCTCGTCGCCATAGCGCCTGTGAGCCCCCCTGAAGGTGAGGTGCTTGAGGTAATCGGCCTCCAACTTGACCCGGATTACCTTGTCATAGTCGCCCAGGCGGTGGAAGGTTTCCTTGCCGAACTCTTTGATCAGCGTCTGTTCGGGATATTTCTCCCGGTATTGTTTCTCGGTGCCGAAGGCGGAATCGATCGGGTAGAACGGCATCAGCGCCGCATGGTCGATGGAATAGAATTCTACCTTGTCTGCTACCTCCAGGGTGTTGGTCAGCGCCTCGGGGATATCGGCAAAGATACGGTGCATCTCTTCGCTGGTCTTCAGCCACTCCTGCTTGGTGTAACGCATCCGGTCCGGATCATCAAAATCCCTCCCCGTGCTGAGGCAGATGAGCCGGTCGTGGGCATCGGCATCCTCTTCGTTCACAAAATGGACATCGTTGGTGGCAATGAGCTTCACCTCATATTTCCGTGCAATGCGGATCAGCTCTTGGTTCACCCGCTCCTGCTTGGGATAGGTGGTTCGGTCGGCATCGGGCCGGTCGGTCTTGTGGCGCTGCAACTCCAGGTAATAATCGTCGCCGAACACTTTCTTGTACCACTGCACTGCCTCTTCCGCCTCACTGATCTGCCCGCTGTCGATCTTACGGGGAATTTCTCCCCCCAGGCAGGCAGAGGAGACGATCAGCCCCTCATGGTATTGCTCCAGCAGCTCCTTGTCGATGCGGGGACGATAGTAGAATCCTTCCGTCCAGCTCTTGGAGACGATCTTGATCAGGTTTCGGTAACCCTTCAGGTTCTTGGCCAGCACTACCAGATGCCATCCGCTGGCGTCGATTTTGTCCGACTGGGAGAAACGGTCGCGCCGTGCCAGATAGCACTCGCACCCTACGATCGGTTTAAAGAGCTTGCACTCCGTTTCCTTCAGTTTATCGGTGAGCTCTTCCCTTTTGCCGGCGGGTTCATTTCCTGTTCCCAGCGACTCGATCTCTTTTCGCAGTTTCCCTATCTCCGCCCTGTGTGGAGCGTTCTTTTTGTTGCAATAGTTCAGGAATTCCTTGATGCCGTACATCGCTCCGTGGTCCGTCAGGGCGATGGCTTTCATGCCGTCAGCCGCTGCTTTGTTGACCAGACGCTGAATGCTTGCCTGCCCGTCGAGAAGCGAATATTGGGAGTGGACGTGTAAATGAACAAATGGATGCATAGAATGATATTGTTACCCGGGGGTTATCTGGGGCAAATATACGGAAAAAAGGGGAGGCTGTTTCGGGATAGGGGTACAAGTTTTCAACCATCGCTTTTATCTCTCAAAGGGCGAGTAGCTTCGGAGGGGTGGAACAGGATCGGTAAAAAAACCGGTGGGGTTACCCCACCGGTTTTCCGTATGATTTTTATTGCAATCATTACACATCTCCGGTAGCTTTTTCGAGACGACTCATAATCGAGAAAATGAAAACAGCTGAGAGCAGACAACATGCAATCAGTACTCCCCAGAAAGCGACCAATGCCATTTTGTCCCAGAAGTAGCCCATGAGACCGACCAGGAGGTTCCCTATGGCTGTAGCAGCAAGCCAGCCCCCTTGCATCATTCCACTGTATTGAGGAGGAGATACTTTCGAAACAAAGGATAATCCCATAGGGCTCAAAAATAGTTCAGCGACAGTTAAGACGAAATAAGTGCTTATTAACCATCCTGGAGATACCAATCTGTCTGAGACTCCTGATATTTCAGATGGAGCAGGGAGATGGATCGAGCCAACCTGTAAGATTACAAAACCTAACGCGGCAAGTACCATCCCAATCCCTATTTTTCGGGGCGCCGATGGCTCTTTTTTCTTTTTAGCCAATGAAGAGAATAGAGCAACAGTAAGCGGTGTGAGTATGACAATGAACATCGGGTTAAATTGCTGGAAGATTTGCGGGGTGATTTTTGTCATTAAATCTACCCCTCTCACATTGAGCAGATAGTATCCGGCTAACCCTAAAATGCCCGCAATTGTCAGAATAATCCCCGTTTTTTTATTGGGCTTCCCTCCCAGCAGTCCGATCGTTGAAAGATAAATACCGTATAAAAACACGATTAAGCAGATTAACGGTAGTAAATGAAAGAAGAATGTCCAACCGGATGATATGGAACTCACCGTGTAATCGCGGGCAAAGAATGTCATTGTCAGACCGTTCTGATGAAACGACATCCAGAAGAAGATGACTACAAAAAATACGAGGAAAAGGGCAACAAGTCGCTCTTTCACCTCCTCTTTTGGCATCTCTCGAACCTCTTTCCCGGTCGATTGGGATTCTGCCAGTTTTTGTTTCTGAGTTTTGTCAGATCCTTTCCATGTTTTTCTGAACAAGAGGAAAATCAATGCCGATATGATCAGGCTGAAGCAAGCTACCCCAAATGCAAGGTTGTATGAGGCAGATAATGACTTGTTTACGTAGTTGTAGCCGAAATTACGGGCAAAGGTGTCATCCTGGGGTCCCCCGCCTAAGTTCGGATCGGTAATATGAATTGCGTTGACTTTTGCTGTTACGGCGTTTTTTGCCTCAGCATCATGAGGATCACGGCTTTGTAAAAGTTCATATTCCGTGTTGTTTATTGTCATCGACGGATCGGTGATGATCTTTGACTGGGTGTACTGATTTAATCCCGCGGCTTTTATTCTGAAAAGAGCCCCCTCGATATCCTCCGTAAAGATCGTTTTTTGCTCTTTTTTTGTGCGGCTAAGAACGGCATCGAATTCTTTACCTTGTAACGTGTGTTGATCGGGAGTGAGATTTTCCAGGATAAAGGTGTTTTTATCTACGGCATTTGCTTCATCGTTTAAAACGACATAATTCCCCGGGATGGATGCATCATAGGTGAAATTGGCCGACTTAAGCACTGAATTGTTGATAGCATTAGCCATGCTGGGAGCAAAGAAGGCACCGATATTGATAAACATGTAAAAAATAGAAAAAGCGATGTCTCTGTTTTTACTATAACGCGGATCATCATACAGTTTTCCCACCAGGGCTTGCAGATTTCCTTTGAAGAATCCTGTCCCCAGGGAGATCAGAAGCAGTGAAGCAATCAGCATGATCATTCCGAAGGAATTGTTCTCCAAGGGTACTGATAATAGTAGATACCCTGCAAACATTACGACGATTCCTAATAAAATCGTTTTTCCATAACCCAGCACTTTGTCAGCTAAAGCGCCCCCGAAAATAGGCAGAAAATAGACCAAAGCCAGAAAAGTTCCATAGATCATACTTGTGGTCGCGGAGGTGAGCCCGAATTTTGCCTGCATGTAAAGGGTAAGGATGGCAAGCATGGTATAATATCCAAACCTCTCACCCATGTTGGTAAGAGCCAGCACCAGTAATCCTTTAGGATGATTTTTAAACATTATATGCAAATTTTGGGGTGATCAATATTAGTTCTCGGTTTTTGAATGTGCAAATATAGAGAAATTTTACCACAAATTGGCGTTCATTTCGGCAAAAAAAAGAGGATTTTATGGGACGGATATAGTTTTATCCCTTTTTTTTGACTTTTTTATTTGTGTGAATAAAAATTATTGTACATTTGCACTCATTCATGACAAAATGATTACAAAGTGAACCATTCCGTTTTTGCATATGCTTTCTGGTTTTACTTTTACTTTAGCAGGTAAGGGCAGGATTTTATATGTAACACGAGAAGAAGTTGAACATTCATATCAGATAAATAAAATCCTGTCGATTACACGATGGGATTTTTTTTGCATATAGCGTAAAAACAATCGCCAATGAAACGAGTAGCCATACAGGGAGGACTGGGAGCCTATCATGAGATCGCGGCACGCGACTATTTCAGAGGAGAGGAGCTGGAGATCGTTCCCTGCCATACATTCCGTGATATCTTTATGGAAGCCGACAGGGATCCGGCGCTGATCGGCGTCATGGCTATCGAGAACACCATTGCAGGAAGCCTTTTGTCGAACCACGATCTGCTTAAGCAGCACAGTCTGCAGATCGCCGGCGAGTATAAGCTGCGCATCACCCATACCTTGTCCGCTCTTCCCGGAACGACGATCAGCGAGCTCCGGGAGGTGATGTCGCATCCCATGGCGTTGATGCAGTGTGAGGCGTTTCTCGACGGACTGCCGGGGGTAAAGCTCGTAGAGCATGACGATACGGCCCTTGCGGCCAGGGAGATCCGCGAGCGGGAGCTGCCCGCCACTGCCACCATTTGCAGCAGCCTGGCGGCTGAGATGTATGGCTTGGAGATCCTAGCCAGCGGCATTGAGACGAACAAACGGAATTTTACCCGCTTCTTTATCCTGGCGCGTGGGGAGATGTTGCGCGAAGTGCAGCAACTCAATCATATCAACAAGTCATCACTGGTATTTGTCCTGCCGCACAACCAGGGATCGCTCTCGAAAGTACTGTCGGTGCTCTCATTCTACGGCATCAACCTCACCCGCATCCAGTCGCTGCCCATCATCGGCAGGGAGTGGGAGTATCAGTTCTATATTGATCTTACCTTTGACGATTATCAGCGTTACCGGCAATCGCTCGATGCCATCACGCCGCTGATCAGCAAACTGAAGGTGTTGGGGGAGTACAGGGAAGAGCAAAATGCCGGAGAAAAGGAATCGCAAAAGAATCACAGCATATGAAGATTGAACCCGCAGAACATATCAAATCCATTTCGGAATACTATTTCTCCGTGAAACTGGCCGAGGTGGCGCGTATGAATGCCGAAGGCAGAGATGTGGTCAGCTTAGCGGTGGGAGCACCTGACCGCATGCCCTCACAGGCGACCATAGACACGTTGTGTGAGACCGCCCGCCGGCCGGATGTGCATACTTATCAGCCCTATACCGGTATTCCCGAGTTACGGAAAGCATATGGCGACTGGTATGAACGGATCTACGGTGTGGAGCTGACACCTGCGGAGGTGTTGCCGCTGATCGGCTCAAAGGAGGGCATCCTCCATATCTCGATGACCTTCCTCAATGTGGGTGACGGAGTGCTGGTGCCTAATCCCGGTTATCCTACCTATCGGTCGGTGTCGCAGTTGCTGCGGGCGGATGTGAGAGAGTATGACCTGCTGGAAGAGAAAGGCTGGGAGCCTGATTTTGAGGCGTTGGAGAAAAAAGACCTCTCCCGGGTAAAGCTGATGTGGGTCAACTATCCCAATATGCCTACCGGGGCCAATGCGACGAGGGATCTCTTTGAGAAGCTGGTGGACTTTGGACGGAAGCACCAGATCGTGATCTGCCACGATAACCCCTACAGCTTTATTCTGAATGAGCATCCTATGAGCATATTGTCTGTTCCGGGGGCGAAGGATATCTGTATCGAGCTGAACTCCCTGAGTAAATCGCACAACATGTCGGGGTGGCGCATGGGCATGCTGGCTTCCAACACACAGTTTGTGCAGTGGGTACTCAAGGCGAAGAGCAACATTGACAGTGGTCAGTTCAAGCCAATGCAGCTGGCTACGGTAGCCGCTTTATCGAACAGCAGCGAGTGGCATGCTGAGATGAACCGGATCTACCGTGAGCGCCGCAGATGGGCTGAGCGGATTATGCAGTTGCTGCACTGTAGTTTCGATCCGTTACAGACAGGACTGTTCGTGTGGGGAAAGCTGCCGGCAGATGGGGCAGGCAGTGAAACAGTAGTCAATGATTTGTTACACCATGCCCGGGTGTTTCTCACGCCCGGCTTTATCTTCGGCAGTAACGGGGAACGGTTTATCCGGATCTCGCTGGGTGCTTCCGTGGAGAGACTCGGGGAAGCATACCGGCGCATTGAAGAGTATGTAAAGAGGAAAGATTGAAAATGCGGAATGGGGAAAAACAAAAAAACAACTGATCATATGGAATTTGAATCAATTTTGTTACCGGGCATAGATGCAAAGAGGCCGTTGGTGATTGCAGGCCCCTGTAGTGCGGAAACGGAAGAGCAGGTGATGACCACCGCACGCCAGCTGGCCGCGGTGGGAGTGAGGATCTTCAGGGCCGGGGTGTGGAAGCCCCGCACCAAGCCCGGCGGGTTTGAAGGGATAGGCAGTCCCGCCCTGAAATGGATGATGCAGGCGGAAAAAGAGACCGGTATGTATATGACCACCGAGGTGGCAACCGAGAAGCATGTCTATGAGGCATTGAAATACGGGGTGGATATGCTCTGGATCGGGGCGCGTACTACAGCCAATCCTTTCGCGGTGCAGGAGATCGCCGACACGCTCAGGGGAGTGGATATCCCCATTCTGATCAAGAACCCGGTGAATCCTGACCTGGAGCTCTGGATCGGCGCCATCGAACGACTCTACAATGCAGGCATCCGGAAGCTGGGGGTGATCCATCGCGGCTTCAGCACCTCCGATAAGACAATTTACCGCAACCTTCCGCAATGGCATATCCCTATCGAGCTGAAGCGTCGTCTTCCTACACTGCCGGTCATCTGTGACCCGAGCCATATCGGCGGAGCCCGCAACCTGATCTTCAAGATCAGCCAGCAGGCCATGGATCTCAACTACTCGGGACTGATCATCGAGTCGCACTGTTCTCCCGATGAGGCGTGGAGCGACAAGGCACAGCAGATCACCCCCGCCACCCTGAGGGAGATCCTCAACGCCATCGTGATCCGTGATACAATGCAGACCACAGAGGATCTCTCCGTGCTGCGCGACCAGATTGACGACCTCGACAATGAGTTGCTGCAGCTGTTGGCCAAGCGTATGCGCGTATCGAGGGAGATCGGCCAGTACAAGCTGGAGCATGGCATGCCGATTCTGCAGACGCAGCGTTATGATCAGATCCTGACCGATCGTGCCTATCAGGGTGAGCGGATGGAGATGTCGGGCGACTTCGTGAAGAAGGTGCTGGAAGCGATTCATGCTGAGTCGGTACGTCAGCAGATGGAGGTGATGGAGAAGGCTAAAAAGTAACCCCTAAATCCAAAAAAATGAAGATATTGATTCTTGGAGCCGGCAAGATGGGCTCCTTCTTTGCCGATGTACTCAGTTTTGATCATGAGGTGGCGGTGCTGGACACCGACCCGCTCAAACTGCGGTTCATATACAACACAGAGCGGATGACCGATCCGGCGGAGGTGGAGGCGTTCGCACCCGAGTTGGTGATCAATGCTGCTACGCTCAAATATACGATCGCTGCTTTCGAGTCGGTACTGCCTTTTCTGCCGGAGACCTGCATCCTGAGCGATATTGCGTCGGTGAAGACCGGGCTGGAGGAGTTCTATCGCGAGCGTACGCGCCCCTATGTCTCTACACATCCCATGTTCGGCCCTACTTTTGCCAGTCTGAACGATCTCAGCAGCCAGAACGCGATCATCATTTCGGAGTCCTCCCACCTGGGAAAGGTCTTCTTCCGCGATCTCTACCGGCACCTTAAGCTGAACGTGTTTGAATACTCCTTCCGCGAACACGACGAGACCATTGCTTATTCGCTCTCCATCCCCTTTGCCTCCACGCTGGTGTTTGCCTCCGTGATGAAACACCAGGAGGCCCCGGGCACCACCTTTAGGAAGCATATGCAGATAGCGCAGGGATTGCTCTCGGAAGATGACTTCCTGCTCACCGAGATCCTTTTCAACCCCTATACACCGGGTCAGCTGACAAAGATCCGGGAGAAGCTGAAAGAACTGCTGGCCATCATTGAACAAAAAGACAGCGAGGGGATGAAAGGGTTCCTAACGGAGGTGCGGGAGAATATCAGGTGATGGGTCTCCGGAAGGCACATCACTCCTCCGCATAGACACGGATGATCTTCGCATCGCTGATGGGACGGCTGTTGCCATCTACCGCCAGGGCGGCGATCCTGTCAATCACCTCCAGTCCCTCGGTCACCTCCCCGAAGACGGTATACTCCCCGTCGAGATGATGCACACCGCCAATGGTGGTGTAAGTCTCTTTCAACCCTTGCGGCCAGAAGAACTTACCCGGTGCGGCGGCGTAAAGTGAATCCACAATGGCCAGCACTGAGTCGAGCAGGGTGTTGAATCCCCGCGGATCACTTTCCTTGAGCCTGGCCAGCTCCTCCTTGTGGGGGGAGTAGTGGGTGCGGAT
>Ga0265294_10005454_pt1 | contig 15514 bp, 21 predicted proteins | sample MunlanPumphouse3_FD_192504 | JGI IMG/M metagenome (GOLD analysis project Ga0265294, IMG submission 192504) | Groundwater microbial communities from a municipal landfill in Southern Ontario, Canada - Pumphouse #3 | ecosystem: Environmental > Aquatic > Deep subsurface > Groundwater | place...
GGGTCAATTTCATTTTATCATATACAAGACGAATTAAGTGTGATATAATGAAAATATAAGAAGCAAATTTAAAGTAAATATAAATTAACTGACGAGGAATAGAAATAAAAAAATATTATGACAGTTTGGATTTTTTGCGTGGATTGAGAATCTTTTTTGTATTGATTCTTCACACTGCTTTTTATTATTATCAAGACATTTATAAAGTAGATTGGGATAACTCCAGTATTATCATAACCTTAATCGGGTTTTTATTGATGTTTGCGGGGTTATTTGCCAAAGTGAGCAAAATTTCCCATACGGTTTCTTATCTACATTATGGCGTTTTAATGATAAAATAAAGATAACCAATTTTGATTATGAGGAAGTTACCAATTTCGGTAATAGATAAACAAATTATGATGGTTAACTTCTCTGATTTGAACACCGTTTGTTTGGACAAAGATACGCTGAAGGAATATTCCGACGAAAAAGAAAGCCAAAAATACTATTTGGGTTATTATTATGACGAGTATGTTATCGGTTTGTCCAGCGGAACTTCCGGAAACAAAGGATTGTTTATCACACCGAAAGCGCTGAGTAAGCGACTCCCTGGGGTTTTTATGGCCCGGGGTGGTGTTAGTTTTTGTGATTTGCCGCTTCGGATATTGGTTTGCTTGCGAGTCTTTTCTCAAGGCTTTAATGATATCAATGCCCCATAGATTAAATTGCATTATACTTCCCCCATGATTGAACCGCTGGAAGCAATTAAGTTAATCAATAAAACAAAACATAACTAGGAGGAAAAAGGTGAAAAATATTCATTCGAAGCGATAATTAAGAAGAATCCCGATATCGACGCCGCATACATCGAAATACCGTTCGACGTAAAGCAAGAATTCGGTAAAGGAAGGGTTTTGGTTCATGCTACTTTTAACGATTATCCTTATGATGGTATTCTCGTCAAAATGAAAACCCCTTGTCATATAATCGGCATTCGCAAAGATATCCGTAAAATCATTCATAAGCAACCGGGTGATATTATAAAAGTTACTATTCAAGAGCGCATTAAAGGTGAAAAATGATTACATCAGTCAAGAAATTAAACGAAAAAGAATGGGCAAACCTTTGCCACAAGCTGTGGCCGGACACCTCGGTTGAAGAGTTCATTATGGAACGTAAAAACGGTAGGTTACCTTATGAATATTTGTATTATAAAGACAATACACCTATTGCCTTTATTAGTTTATCGCTTCGTCATGACTATGTCGAAGGAACTGTTTTCAGCCCCGTTGCCTATCTCGAAGGGATTTATGTGGAACCGGAATACCAGAGAAAGCAAATCGGTAGCAAATTGATTGAGTTTGCGAAAAGTTGGGCGAAAGCAAATGGTTGCAAAGAACTAGCCTCAGACTGCGAACTCGACAATGTCAACAGCAGTCTATTTCACGAACGTGTAGGTTTTACGGAAGTGAATCGGATAATTTGCTATGTCATGAAAATTGATGAGAAAAAATAGTTTAAAATTGAGGGAAAAGGGTAAATTTACTACACCTAAAGGAGTCAATTGTCAATTGAAGACAAACACCCCAATCTCTGATGATTCTAATCCGCTGACAATAAAACTTGATAGTACATTAAACCCCGTTTCTTTTGGGGGATTTGATATAATATATATAGAGAATCAAGAAGTTACTAACCTTCCCTTAAGGGAAAAAAATACTGCATCATTAGATAATCGAAGAGTTGCCCTTTTTTGCTCTTTCGCACATTATCCAAACAGCAGGAATCAGTTTTTTCAATTTGATAAGAAAAAATAAATGGGAAGAGATTGTTTGCAAAAAAGAAAAATAGAATATCCTTGTTAGGGAAACGCACCAAAGATTAGCTAAAGATTTAAGCCCACCTTGACAATGATTTTGTTATTTGTGGATTTCTTTTTAAAACGGATGTTCTTGCCGATTTATCTTAGGACAATTTCAAGACTATATTTACCTAATCAAAGCTCGGTAACCATTGGCATCAATAACCCTGATTATACCTATGTTTTAGTTATTTCCATAGTTGAAAAAAGTTTCTATCCCCGCTTTTTCAAAAATAAAGGGTTCCGTATGGGTCAAACCAAAAAAGGTTGGCGCCGGGAGTTTTAGGGAATGTCCTTCCAAAAGGGGTTTAAGACAGCCTGTTTACAAAGGCATAAGAACCGATAAATGCCCAAATGAATGTATAACATTTTGAAAAAAACCAATTTAATTGTATAAGGGATGATATTGATGACAAAGCTCAAACAATTGATAAAGCAACTATTTGCAAACCAGGTAACCCAAGAGGACTATGAACCTTTTTTAACGCAATTAAACATTAACAATATAATAAAGGTAAGATATGTAACGGTCGCTTTTATTATCATGGAAATTATAATGTTGGCACTCCACTTGAATATCAAGCACGATACCCTCTTTGTTTTCCCGGATTTACTGTATGGCATAATGTATGTTTTAATGCTTTCTTTTATGTTTGTGATGCGTTTCGCATTTGAAAAATGGAGTCACCAAGATCCGCTTCCTTTAACCAAAATTAGAGCTTTTGGTGTCGTTTTTAGTTTGTTTATTTTGCTTTGGAGTGCAACGATTTCCTTGCTTGACCTAACGGACGGCGGTGAAGCAATGGTTTATGTTGTTGGTTTGATAGGCGTCGGTACTGTACCGTTTTATAAACCGCTAACATCATTAGTGATGTATGTTACTGCTCACCTTTATTACCTGTTGGTTTTTATTTTTTTTATAACACCAACAGGTCATGCATTTGCCAACATCGTAAATCCGAGTTTGTTCGTAATTCTCTCTTGGTCGATTTCTGTCATACGTTATCATCATCAAGAAAAAGATTTTGTAGACCAAAAGATTATTCAAAGCCAAAGCCAGGAGATGAAAAAGGTTATCGAGGAATCGGCGGTCGTTAACGCCAAACTAACCCGTTTGTCGCAAACCGATGCATTAACAGGTTGTTACAATTTCTACATGTTCCAAGAAAAAATTAAAGAAGCTTGGTGGGAATGTCTCATTAGTCAAGAACCCCTTTCCTTATTGATGATTGATATCGACAATTTTAAAACGCTCAATGACCGTTACGGACATCAAGCAGGGGATATTTGCTTGCAATGTGTAGGAGGTGTTTTGAATTCCGCATCAGAACACCCAGGGTGTTCTGTTGCTCGATATGGCGGGGATGAGTTTGCGATTATTTTGAAGAAAACAACGCAAAAAGAAGCGATAAGGATTGTGGAGCGAATTAGAAAAGATGTAGAGAAACTAGAGGTTCCGGAATGTCCATTTCCTTTTCCATCTTTTAAGATAACCATTAGCATCGGTATTAATACTATCATTCCAACCGAAGCCGACACCATTGAACACTTTATCCGAGAAACCGATATAGCCTTATATCAAGCAAAAGCATTGCGAAATAAATATATTACCGCATAAAATCAATTCAAAATAGGAGAAAACGAAAAATGAATTGGGAAAACCTTACTTCCAAAGAATTTGAGCAAGCCGTAAAAGATACCGGGGTATGTATAGTGGCTTTTGGGGTTGTCGAACGTCATGGCGATCACCTACCTTTAGGAACAGACTTTTTAAACGGTCATAAATTAGCAACGCTTGCTTCCGAAAAAGAGCCTGCGGTGGTGTTTCCCCCTTTCTATTTTGGCCAAATCTATGAAGCCCGTTGCTTTCCGGGAACTCTTACGATATCTCCCAAATTATTGTTTGAGTTAATCCAAGGAATATTGGACGAAATTGGCCGAAATGGTTTTAAAAAGATTATTCTTTTCAATGCTCATGGCGGAAATGCTTATTTGCTTCCTTATTTGGCTCAATGTCAACTATGGGAAGAAAAGCCGTACCAAGTCTATTATTATCGGGGTGACCAAAGCCAAGAAAGAATTCAAAAACGTTACGCTTTATGGGAAACGTCTCTTCATGGTCACGCATGCGAATGCGAAACCAGCAAAACCCTTTACTTGCATCCTGATTTGGTTAAAATGGACCAAATACCCGAAGGTAACACGGAACCTTTGGGCCGGTTGAAACATTTGCCTAACAATTTTACCGGCCTTACTTGGTACAGCAATTATCCAAATCATTATGTCGGCGATGCCAAAAAGGGTAGTTTCGAAAAAGGCAAACAACTCGTTGCTTTGGAAGTAGAAGCATTGGCGGAATTCATCAAAGCTGTAAAAGAAGACCAATCTTTGCTGCTGCTTGCCAAGGATTTCCATGAACGTGTAAAAAAGTTTTCTTTTTGATTCGTTAGTTGGATAAAAAGCGCCTTTTGGTAAGGCGTTTTTTTATGCTTTGCTATTTGTTTGCAATTTTGTAAAAAATTTGATAAAATAAAACATAATTTTTTATGTAGAAATTGAAGGTAAGAAAATGAAAACAACAAAAAAATTCCCCTTGTATGCGATAATACCTACGCTTTTGTTATTGCTTACCCAAATAATTATTTATTATGGGTCGCAATTAATCAATAAACATTTACCCGCCTATGATTTAACAATTAAAGGCTTTGACGATAGGGTTCCTATCGTACCTTTTTTTGTGGTTTTCTATCTTTTATCGATGCCATGGTGGTACATTGTACCTTTCATCGTCGCTAAAGTTTCCAAGCAACACTTTTGGAATTGGTTTTTAGCCTTCGTTATTTGTTATTGGGTTTGTGGAATTATTTATATTGTTTTCCCAACTACCATAACCCGTCCCTCAATAGAAAATACCACAATCTTTCATCGTCTAATCAACGTGGTTTATCAAAACGACACTCCTGAACGGGCGATTAATTTGTTCCCTAGCACCCATTGTTTCATCAGTTGGATTTGTTACCTTGGGGTTAGGGGTAAAACCGAAATACCAAAATGGTATCGATTGTTTTCGCTGGTCTTTTCCATCTGTATTGCCCTTTCAACGCAATTGATTAAACAACATTATATTGTTGATTTAATCAGCGGTATATTGCTCGCGGAATTGGTTTATTTCTTGGTGAAAAAGTATGATTTGGGCAATCGTTTAGTTAATAAAATTATTTCGAAAAAAGGAGGTGCCGCAAGTGACTATTAGGGCATTTAACGGCGTTTTTTGGATTCTCAATGCATTGATTGTTATAGGGGTTATAGTAATAGCCAAATTATTCCGCGATAAGAGTTTAACAGTGCGCAAGAAAGTAATGATTTGGTTGTGCAGTATCTTGATTCTGATTTTCTTCCTGTACAAGATCGCTTTATCGCTGGATGCGGAATTTTTGGTAATCAACAGAATTGAAAAGTTTGACTGGTGGAGCGAACTGCCTTTGCAACTTTGCAACATAAATATGTTTTTAATAATGTTATCAGTCATTTTTGATAAAAAAGCGATTATGGGTTTTGCTTTTTTTGTGGCTCCGCTGGGCGCTTTTATGGCCATAACTTTCCCGGAACCGGCTTTTACCGACAGTAACATTTTCCTTTTACGGAACCTTGGTTTTTACCTTACCCATGGCTTGATTATGGTTGCGGGGATAAGTTTATGCACACTTGGTTTTTTCCGTCCTAAACTAAAAATTGTGCCAAAAGTGATGTTGATTCTTACTTTCCTTGCTTTAATTATGCATGGACTTAATATCGTACTTCGTTCAACGGTTAGCCCAATTGCCAATTATTTTTACACCTTCCCACCAGATATCAGCATCCTACAACTCTTTTATTCTTGGTTACCGGTTCCGTTCCTATATGAAATATTTGGCATTGTCATTTTAGGAGTTTATGCGTTAATCGTAACAATCCCTTTTATGGTATTGGAAAAACGTAATATTCCTGAATCAAAAAAGGAATTAGCAGGAATATAGATTCCCTTTTATTAAACCCAACCTATCTAATAGTTTTTGTGGTATAATGTAATTGGTGAGTAGCAATGCTTAATCAATTAGCCAAGATTTTGGAAGGAACAAATAAAATCCTCTTTTTTACCGGAGCAGGTATTAGCGTGCCAAGCGGTATTCCGGATTTTCGGTCTAGCCGGGGCCTTTATCAACAAGGTACTTATCGCGGTTACCAACCGGAAGAAATCATCTCGCATTCCTTTTTTGCCACCCACACGGAAGCTTTTTACAAGTTTTATAAAGAAAAAATGATGTTTTTAACGGCTCGTCCTAATGAGGCACATGAATTTATTGCCCATTTGGAAGCTAAAGGCAAGAGCCTTGGGGTTATAACCCAAAACATTGATGGGCTTCATCAAATGGCGGGAAGCAAAAACGTGGTCGAACTCCACGGCAGCATTCACCGTAATTATTGCCAAAAATGCGACAAAGCTTATGATGCAAATTATATTAAGGAAGCTAGCGGCGTACCGAAATGCTCGTGCGGAGGTATTATCAAACCCGACGTGGTTCTATATGAAGAACCGCTTGATACGGGGATGTTGGAAAGAGCCGTCCAGTTAATTTACCAAGCGGATTGCTTAATCGTAATCGGTACGAGTTTGGTAGTGAATCCGGCAGCAGCACTTGTTTCCTACTTTAGGGGTAAATATTTTTTGATAATCAATCGTTCTTCCACGCCCTATGACTATCGGGCAAATTTGGTTATAAATGAGGATATCATTAAGGTAGTCGAAGCCTTAAAAATGATATAATCCTTGGAAAGGAGAAAGGTTATTATGGAAAAAATTACACTTGATTTCAACAATGGGTTCAAAGGTGAATTGGTTTCTGACAATGCCAAATTATTAATTGGCAATCAAGAAGGGGGCTTAAGACCATATAATTTATTGTTTTCCGCTTTAGCATCTTGTTTTTATGCTACTTTTCTCTCGATTGTTCAAAAGAAACGCTTGAATTTTTCCGGTGCTCGAATCGAAGTCGATGGACGCAAGCGCCAAGAAGTTCCTACTACTTTGGAGTATGTGACGCTGAAGTTAACCATCCAAGATGCAAAAGAAAAAAAGGAAGGATTTATTAGGAGCGCAGAGTTGGCGGGTGAGTATTGTTCCATTTACCAAACCATCAGCAAAGTTGCCCAAATGAATCTTGAGGTGGAATTTATCGATTAGCAAAAAAAGCTTGTTGGATTCAACAAGCTTTTATATTTTGCATTTTTATTCTGCTGTTTTCCCTGGTTTAAAGAGAAAATCGCCAAAAAGAAACAGTAAATTTATCAAGATTCCGAGGATTGCGGCAGTGGCAATAGATGGCGCATTAATGCCAAATATAGGAATTAATCCATTGGCAAAACCATAGGAACCGCCTAAACCGACGATAAAAATAACGGAAATAATCGCTAAGTTGCGCGGTTCAAACAAATTAACTTTCTTTTCAAACATGATAGTTACACCTTGTGAAGCGATAATCCCAAACAAGTAAATGGAAATACCGCTTATTACAGCTTTGGGGAGTGAATAGACAACTGCGGAAAGCGGAGTAAATAAGGAAATAATCATTGTTATTACCCCTGCTGCCAATAACACCATAACTGAATAATTTTTGGTAATTGCCATCGTTGAGATATTTTCCCCGTAATTGGTTCCTGCAGGACCTCCAATCATACCGCTGACCATATCGCCGATTCCGTCGCCTATTAAGTTTATCCCCAATTTATCCGAAAGTTTGTACTCTTTTTTGGTTTGCTTTTCAACAGCCAATTTTTTGACGTAAATATCCAATTGAAAAAGATGAGCGGTTGATTCCGGGATGGTGGCAATCGCAATCGGCATTATGGCCAAAGCAGCTTGCCAAGATACTTTGGGAAGTGTGAAGTGCGGAAGTTGCCACAAGTTGAAATCATCTTTCAATAAAGCGAAATGGACGAATTTGATGTCCGTGAACCAACCGATTATCAATGAAAGCACGTAACCTACCAATAAGCCTAAAAGGATAGGAATTTGACCCCATGTTTTCCGTTTCACATAGACCGAAAACATAATCGTGGCAAGTAGCGTCACAAGAGCGATTACCCATCCTAAATTTTGAGCAAGTGCTTGGTTTTCTTCGGTTATGCCGGGAATTTGGGAAAGGTTGATGGCATCTGTTAAAGCTGTACCTGCTAGTGATAAGCCAATAATAATCGCAATCGGTCCCGTGACTTGAGGAGGAAGGACTTTTTCGATTTTTTCCATGGAAAACCGTCTTACCAAAAGGCCTACACCAATTGATACAAGACCGGAAAGGACGATGCCGAACTGCGCTTGTTGAATCAAATGGTTGGGTGCAACCAACTCCTCCACCCATGATTCCGATAAAGTGATGGAAGTGATGGCGGTGATATAGGAAAAGCTGGAACCGTAATATAAAGGTATTTGCTTTTTGGTAATCAGAATGAAACAAACGGTGGCAAGTCCGCTTGCAAATATGGTTGTGGAGACATGAAAGCCCGTAATTAAAGCAACCAAAACGGTTGCAGGAAACATGACGAGTATTTGTTGCAAGGCAAATAGCAATAATTTGCCAAAAGAAGGATTTTCATCAGGTAAATAACCAATTGTTTTTGTTTCTTTAGTCATCGTAAATTCTCCTTTTCTTTTAAAAAAATGATAAATTAGGGTTTGTCACCGCTAATTCATCATTTGATTTTTTTAATTAGATATGAACAATATTGGTTTCAATTAAGGCCATAAATATAAAGTAAATTACAAAGAGCGCTGAACTAACCCAAAGAATTGGGTGAATCTCACGGGCTTTTTGACGACAAATCTTAACAATAATATAGAAAATAAAACCTAAGGCAATACCGGTGGAGATGCTGTAGGCAAGGGCCATCAATACCCCCGCAAAGAAAGCCGGAACAGCTTCTTCAAGTTGATCCCAAGCAATTTCTTTGAAGCTGGCAAGCATCATTACGCCGACAACGATTAAAGCTGGCGCGGTAGCCGCTGCCGGAACGATACCGACAATTGGGGAAATGAAAATACATAAGAAGAAAAATAGAGCGGTAAAGACACTGGTTAAACCGGTTTTTCCGCCTGCTTCAATACCGGCTGAGCTTTCAACGTAAGTAGTGGTATTGGATGTACCGAGAAGTGCCCCGACGGAAGTGGCAATGGAATCAGCGAATAAAGCTTTTTCCATTTTGGTTTTAAATCCGGAGTGTTCTTCAATGGCTTGAAGGTCTTGATCGGAGAAGATGCCGCTGCGACGGCCGGTTCCGATGAAGGTTCCGATTGTATCAAAAGTATCGGTGATACTGAAAGCAAAGATGGCCATTAAAGAAATAAGCACTTTGCTGCCGGAATTGAATAAAGTTCCAATACCGTCAAATGCTGCAAAAAACGTCTGCGGGAGTTCTTTGAATGGTGCAATAATATCAAACTTCATATTTGCAAATGAAGTAACCCCAAAAAATGGCATTGCTCCAATAAGGGTAGTGGCGATAATACCGATAAGAATAGCTCCTCTAACCTTTAAAATTAAGAGGACGATAGTAATGATTAAACCAATTGTTGCTAAAATTGGAACAACGTTGCTGAAGTTTACTAAAGAAGGAGTAATGGCTGAATCGGCTACCATTCCGGTTTGGTCAAACGGAAGGCCTGGCACGATGGGACTCCAATGGCCTGGATCGGCGGTAAAACTCAATAACCCCGCATTCTTTATTCCGATATAAGCGATGAAAATGCCGATTCCACCGCCAATGGCGTGTTGCAAACTTTCAGGAATGGCTCGGATAATCATTTTGCGTATCTTTGTCACTGTAATAAGGATGTTAATAATCCCACAAATAAAAACCAATCCTAGTGCTTCTTGCCAAGAAAACTTGAGTTGAATGCAAACGACGAAGGTAAAAAAGGCATTTAACCCCATTCCCGGTGCCAAAGCATATGGAACATTAGCGAAGAGTGCCATGACCAATGTGCCAATCACAGTGGCAAAGATTGTGGCAAGAAAAACTGCACCCCATGGCATGCCCGTTGCACTGAGCATCGTAGGGTTAACGAAAATGATGTAAACCATCGCAAAAAAGGTTGTAGCGCCCGCTAACAGCTCTTTGGAAACGGTCGTTTCATGTTCGTCTAATTTAAAAAACTTTTTAACCATTTTCACTAGTCCTTTCTTTTTTGATTTGTTAGTTTTGGCATTGTAAAACAAAAAAAGCAAGTATAATGACTATACTCGCCAATATTTTACATGCTAAACAAGCAGCTTGTCAAAAAACGCAAACTGCCATCAAACAATAAAATACCAATAGTCAAGCGATTAGGTCGCTTGGTAGAAACTTTGGAACCAAATTATCCAGATTATATTGGCGAATTGCTTATTTTTATTTTTACAGTAACAAAACTACGCAATTATCATATCATATAATTAACGATCTGTCGAAAAAATAATTAATGAAATTGTTTTCATTTGGCTAAATTTTCCCAGGATAAATTTTTGGCAAATGCAAAAAATTATGCTATAATTAATGAAGAGGTTTGTATTATGATTAGTTTAAATTTTTTTATGCCTAATAGCGCTGGAGAAAACAGACATTACCAATTATTCGGTTTAGCCCACATCTTGTGGTTAGTAATTCCGCTAATCATTTTGATTGGCTTATGCTTTTTGGTTCGCTTATTAAAGCAAAAAGGTTATGGAAAATACAACAAATACCTCATTTGGGGTATTGCAGGTGCGATGATTTTATTGAGGATTGTTAAATATTACATTTTCAAACCATTTTTTTGGGATGAAACTTGGAAAGAAATTATTCCTTTTGAACTTTGCACCATTATGTCTTTTGTATTTCCGTTTACCGTTTTTCCCAAAGCGGATAAACTTAATACCTATATTTATCCGTTAGGTATTATAGGCGGGTTTGTTACGATAGCTTATTCGGAATGGATTTTCAATGGCTATGGTTTGGATTTCAACAAATGGGAATCGTTAATTGTCCATTGGTTGTTGGTTTATTTGCCATATATCCGCTTAGCAAACAGTGAGTTCCGTTTCCGAATTCAAGATTATTATCGCCCGCTTGTGGCTTTAATTATTTTAGTCATTTATGCTTGGATTGCCAACACGTTTATTACTCCGGGTGCTAATCACATGTTTTTGGTAAAAAACCCTTTACCGATGCAAATTCCGGGCCTTCACCATCTCTTTACTTTGGGGTTGATGGCCATTGCCATTATTTTTCTTTTGTATGCACCGTTTATCAAAGGAAAATGTCTTAGGAAAGGTCAAAACCAGGTAAAACAATGAAAAAACAAATTGTTTTTAAGACGCCTTTAGGTTTTATGGAAATTGGGGAACGAAACGGTTTTGTAACCCATGCGAATTTTGTTGATGGTGAAACCCCTGTTTCGGATAACGATTCAACTCTCCTTTTGCTTGAGGCCAAACGGCAAATGCTCTTATTTTTCGAAGGAAAACTGACCGCTTTTGATTTACCTCTTATCTTTGAAGAAGGAACACCTTTTCAACAAAAGGTGTGGCAAACACTACAAACTATTCCTTACGGAGAAACCCGATCTTACCAAGACATTGCAAGGCTTGTAGGAAACGAAAAAGCCTGCCGTGCGGTTGGGGGTGCCAATAATAAAAACCCTATCGCTATAATTGTTCCATGTCACCGGGTTATTGGTGCAAACGGAAAAATGGTCGGATACGGGGGAGGAATTGACAGGAAAATTTATTTATTGGCTTTGGAACGTATTATGACCATGCAGGGAGTTCAATCTTGATGCCTTTTTTTACTTATGGACAAAAAGAAATCGCACATTTAAAAGCCAAAGACCCTGTATTGGGTGCTTATATCGAGCAAAGAGGGATGATTTATCGAAGTGTCAATCCCGATCTTTTTTCCGCTTTGGTTAGTTCCATCATCAGCCAACAAATTACCGGAAAAGCCGCCCAAACGGTTTTTCAACGGTTGAAGGACCTGGCGGGAGAAATTAAACCCGAAAATATTGTTAAGCATACAATCGAAGAATTGCAAAAATGCGGGATGTCGTTTCGCAAAGCTAGTTATATCAGGGATTTATCCGAAAAAGTGGCAACAAAGACCTTTGATTTGGAAAGTATCCGAGCATTAAATGATGAAGAATTAATCGAAAAATTGATTAAGTTAAAAGGAATCGGCCGTTGGACTGCCGAAATGTTAATGATCTTTTCTCTTGAACGTTCTAACGTTTTGAGTTATAATGATTTGGCGATTTTTCGAGGGTTACGGATGTTGTATGGTTTTTCCGAAATCACGAAGGATGAGTTTGTCAAAATCAAGGAACGTTATGCGCCTTTTGCCAGTGTTGCTTCCCTTTATTTATGGGATTTGGCAAACCCTAACAACAAGTAATAAACCAACATCATAATCCCCTCAAAAGTTAACAAAAACTAGAAAAGGATGTACATCATGAAAACTCGACAAAACACTAATCAGAATGCCAGTAGTAGTTGTCTACATGTTGTTCCGATTTTTCAACATTTAACCGAAGAAGAACTTAAACAAGTTCAAAAGATTTCAAAAAGCAAAAAGTTCTCCAAAGGCAGCCATGTTTACCAAGCAGGGAATGAAACCGATAAGTTGTTTGTGGTAAACAGCGGACAAATCAAAATCAGCCGAATTTCCGAAAAAGGCGATGAACAAGTAATACGCGTTTTGGGTCCTGGGGACTTCCTGGGCGAATTGTCACTCTTCAGCAATCTTCCGATGAATGATTATGCAGAGGCAACCGAAAATACGGTTGTGTGCATGGTTGAAGGCAGTGGCTTGAAAAATATCATGAAAGACAACCCAACCATTGCTTTTAAAATCTTGGAAGAACTAAGCAAACGGTTAGAAAATGTTGATAAACGCGTGGAAGAAATTAGACACCAATCGACAAAATGGCGCCTTGCGCAAATGTTGCTAAATTTAAGCAAAGGCGAAAAGACGATTAGATTGCCAATTTCCAAAGGGATGTTAGCTTCGCAAATGGGGATGAATAATGCGACATTGAGCCGAAATCTTACTTATTTTGAAGAATTAGGTTTAATTTCGCAAAACGGACAAAGAGAAATAACCATTCATAATCATGATGGTTTGCGCGAAATCGAATAATTTCGCGCCTGTTTGTTATCATTTCGCTTGTCAATAATAATCCTTTGTGATATTATTTTGTATGTCAAACTATTTGACTATCAAAATAAAATACAGGAGGATTAGACATGAAACAAAAAATTGCAGTTATTGTCTGTGGTAATTCAGGCATTGACTATATCAAACACGATTATGGAATTAAGGTGTTTCGCAGCAACCTTCATTTAGGCAACAAAGATTATATCGATTATATCGACATTACCGCCGCGGAGTTTTACCGACAAATTGAAACTAACCCCAATATTGATTTAAAAACCTCGCAAACTTCGACGGGAACGATGCGGGAAGCGTATCGGGAATTGGAAAACGATGGTTATACCGACGTTATCGTCATTACGATTTCTTCGCATTTAAGCGGAACTTATCAGAATGCGGTGTTGGCGGGACAAATGGTTAACAATATCAAGGTTCATGTATTCGATTCGAAATTGGTTTCTTTCCCAGAAGCAAAAATGGCACTGGTTGCAGCGGAAATGGCACGTTATGGCTCTAGTGTTGAGGAAATCTTAGCGGAACTGGCCTATATTCGCGATAATACCAAAGTATACTTTTCCGTTGACACCTTAAAGTTTTTGGTTAAGAATGGGCGTCTGAGTTCAACTGCGGGTTTGCTGGCAGGATTGTTTAAGATAAAACCGATGCTATGGATTACTCCGGAGGGTAAAATTGAAACCTTGGAAAAAATCCGTACGCGACCGAAAGCAATCGAGCGTTTGAAAGAAAAGTTTTTAGAAGAAGTTGCCAATGTCAAAAAGCTTTCGGCCTTCATTGTTTACACGAATAATATTGATTTAGCCGATGAGATTGCAGATGATATTCAAAAGGCTAGACCTGACATTAAGGACATTACCTTTATGCCACTAACGCCGGTAGTGGGTGCTCATGCCGGGCCGGGCACATTTGGAATTGGTTTTATAAAAGAACGGGATTGATGAATATGAAAAAATCACAAGCTTTAATAAATGAATTGTTGGTTGATGTTTTTAACCATATTCTCAGCATTGAGGAAGCCGAACTAAGAAAAGCCGGAATTAAATTATCAATGAACGAGGTTCATATATTAGAAGCGGTGAAAAACGTTGAATATCCAACCATGACCAATATTGCCAAAAGACTTCGCATTACCACAGGGACTTTGACAACTTCAATCGACCGCTTGGTACAAAAAAAATATGTTGTGCGGGCAAATGACGAAAATGACCGCCGCAAAGTTTTGATTCAGCTTACGCCAAGTGCAACGGATGTGTTAAAAGCGCATGATAAATTTCATTCGGAAATGGTCGAAGCCCTTTTTGAAGATATGAAGATTGATGAGGACGAAGTCTTGGTAAAATCTTTGGAAAGTATTGCGGAATTCTTCCGCAGCAAATACTAACCTTTAACCCCAATGGTAACTTTTGTTACCATTTTATATTAAAGAAAAGGATTGATAATAATGAAAAAACGAAAGGTTGCTCTTTTGTTTGATCTTGACGGGACGCTTCTTAATACTTTGGATGACTTAACCAATAGCGTAAATGCCACGCTTGCCAATTTTGGCTTTCCCCATCGAACAAAAGAAGAGATTAGAAGCTTTATTGGGAACGGTATCAAAAAGTTAATTGAACGCGCGCTTCCCCATAATTCCTCAGAGGAATTGGTGTTAAAATGTCTTAATTTTTTCACTAAACATTACCAAGATCATATTAATGATTACTCAAAACCGTATCCTGGGATAATTGAGTTAATAAAAGAATGTCATAAACAGGAAGTAAAAATGGCAGTTGTCACCAATAAGTTTCAAACCGGGGCTGTCGCTTTAGTGAAGCGTTATTTTTCGCCCTATATACAGGTAGTTGTTGGTCAACGTTTTGGTCGTTTAACCAAACCTGATCCAGAACCAGTTTATGAAGCATTGAAAAAATTGGATTTACAAAAATCCAACGATTTGATTCTTTATGTGGGCGATTCCGATGTCGACATTCTTACTGCCCGAAATGCAGAGCTTCCGGTTATTTGCGTTGATTGGGGGTTTAAGGAACGGAGCGATTTGCAAAAATTCCATACCGATTACTTGGTTTCTTTCCCGGAAGAAATCCTGACAATTTTAAAACAGCTGAAACATCAAAATGAATAAATTCGCTAAAAAAATGCGAATTTTTTTAAAATTTATAAAAAAGTTTAATTCTAGTATAAGAGTAAAACCTTTGCGATATAATATTTATTGATTGCTTTTTTAAAAAATGTTGAAAAATATCGCTTTTTCTTACTCACTTCTCTTGACAATTGCATCGCAAAAGAGTATAATACTTCATGTCGCTTGTAAAAATGCTTGCTTTTCGATAAAACAGACAAACAATCAATATGAAGCAAAATGTTAATATTTAGCAAGCATATTTACTTGACAAAAAAACATAAATTTAGTATAATATTAAAGCCGGTGTCAAAAAGGGCACATAGGCGAACAAGGTC